>Ga0209471_1000051_pt1 | contig 95781 bp, 102 predicted proteins | sample GraSoiAngelo_128_FD_185885 | JGI IMG/M metagenome (GOLD analysis project Ga0209471, IMG submission 185885) | Grasslands soil microbial communities from the Angelo Coastal Reserve, California, USA - 14_0927_12_20cm (SPAdes) (version 2) | ecosystem: Environmental > Terrestrial > Soil > Grasslands...
TCCTCGAACGAGGCCCGGGCGGATTTGCTTCCCGTGTGGCTGCACGAGTACAACCACCACCGGTCTCACACCGCCCTGGGAGGCAGGCCACCCGTCGCCCGTGTCAACAACCTCCCTGGGAACTACAGCTAGGCCGCGCCCGTCACCGCCAGCCCCCGACGCGCCGCCGCCAGCGCGACCGCGTTGCTCATCAGCATGGCGATGGTCATCGGGCCGACGCCGCCGGGCACCGGGGTGAGCAGACCGGCGATCGGTTCCACCGACTCGCGATCGACATCGCCGCGCACACGGCCGCCGACCCGAGTGTTGCCGACGTCGATCACCGCGGCCCCCGGCTTGACGAACGACCCGTCGATCATGTCCACCTTGCCGGTGGCGGCGACCAGGATGTCCGCCTCGCGGCAGACACCGGCGAGGTCGGCGGTGCGCGAATGGCAGACCGTCACCGTCGCATCGGCGTTGGTGAGCAGCAGCGCCATGGGACGGCCGACGATGGTGCTGCGGCCCACCACCACGGCACGGGCGCCGCGGACCGGCACCTCGTGGTGGCGCAGGATCTCCATGCAGCCCAGCGGGGTGCAGGGCGCGATGCGCGGTCGTCCTTCGGCGAGCAGCCCGAAGTTGACGGGGTGGAACCCGTCCACGTCCTTCTCCGGCGCCACCGCATCGAGCACCCGGCCACTGTCGATCTGGGGGGGAAGCGGCACCTGCACCAGGATGGCATCGACCTCGTCGTCGCCTCCCAGCCGGCCGACCAGGGCGAGGAGCTCCTCGGTGGAGCTGTCGGCCGGCGGCCGGTGCACCTCGGAGCGGATGCCGACCCGCTCGCTGGCCCGCGCCTTGCCGGCGACGTAGGTTGCCGACGCCGGGTCGTCGCCGCAGAGGACGACGTGCAGGCCCGGCGACGGGTGACCGGCGTCGCGCCAGGCCGCGATCTGGCGACGCACCTGATCCTCGACCTGGGTCGCGATCGCCTTGCCGTCGACGATGGTCGCGGCCATCGGTCAGATCTCCCGCGCCGTGGCAGGCTGCGCCGCGCTCGCCTCGACGAAGGCGGCGCGCGCCGCGGCGGTGACGGTGTCGACGACCTCGTGCAGTGGACGGCCGGTGGCGGTTGCCAGGCGGCCGCAGTCGTCCAGCTCGGGGCGCGCGTCGACCAGCCGTCCCCGCCACCGCTTGCACTTGACCCGCACCGGTCCCAGCGGGGAGTCGAAGTCGAGCACCTCGCGGGCCGCCACCATGCGTGCCGCCTCGGTGCGCCGGACCCCGAGCGTCGGACTCTCCTCGAGAAGCAACGCCGCGAGCGCCGCGTCGCCACCGCGCGGAACCAGCGCGTGCAGCACGTGGCCGGGGCGACCCTTCTTCATCGTCGCCGCCACCACCCAGACGTCGAGGGCGCCCGCCTCCAGGCACCGGCCGGCCAGGGCCGCGACGACTGCCGGGCTGACGTCGTCGAGGTTGGTGCGGAGCTCGACGCAGTCGTCGTCGAAGCGGGCGCCGGCGTCATTCTCGCCCCCTCCGGCCGGATCGCCCAACCACGCGCGCACCAGGTTGGGCCGGCGCGGATCATCGCGGGTGCCGGCCCCGCAGCCGACCGCGTGCAGGCGCATCGCCGGAACCTCGAAGCGGGCCAGAGTGGCGAGCAGCGCCGCCGCCGTGGGGGTCACGTGCTCCACCTGGCCGGGTGCCGGCAGCAGCAGCGCCTCCGTCCCGGCGAGGAGCTCCAGCGTCGCGGGCGCCGGGAGGGGAAGCCGGCCGCGGTCGCCGGCGAGGCTGCCCGAACCTGCGGGTAGCGGGCTGCACCAGATCGAGTCGACGTCGAGGTCCTCGAGGGCGGCGCAGACGCCGACCACGTCGACGATGGTGTCGGTGGAGTCGAGCTCGTCAAGGTGGAGGGCGCCCGCCGGCACACCGTGGAGGCGACCCTCGGCGGCGGCGATGCTGCCCAGCACCGCCGCCGCCCGATCCCGCACCCGCGCAGGCAGGGGTGCATCGGCCAGCGCCGCCAGACGGCCGGCGAGGTCACCCTCCCCTGACCGGCTGCCGCCGTCGACCCTGAGGTGAAGCCCTCGCAGACCGGATCGCGTCACCTCCTCGGTCTGCAGCGACAGCTCGACCAGGTCACAGGCCGCGAGCGCGGAGCGCACCGCACCGAGCGACGCCCCGGCGTCGAGCAGCGCGGCGAGCAGCATGTCTCCAGCGGCGCCGTGGACGCAGTCGAAATAGACGAGCGCGGCTAGCCCTCCACCGCCCCGGCGGGCCGAGCTCGCTCGATGACGACGGCGAAGGTGTCGAAGCCGCCCCGCAGCGGCGGCTGCTTGGCGACGCGGACGCGCACCCCCTCGGCGCGCGGCTGCTCGAGAAGAGCGTCGGCGATCGCCTGCGCGACCGCCTCGAGCAGGCGGTACTGCCGATCCTCGACGACCTCGCGCACCAGTTGGAAGCACCGGACGTAGTCCAGGGTGTCGACCAGCGAATCGCTTCGGCCGGCGGCGCGCAGGTCGGCGCGCAGCTCGACGTCGACACGGAAGCGACCGCCCAGCGCGCGCTCGGCATCGATGTCACCGTGAAACCCGTAGAACTCCATCCCCTCGAGGAGGAGGCGGTCGCCGCTCATCGCGGGGATTGTACGGAGGGGCAGTTCCGCCCCTGCTCCCACGAATCGCAAGCGATTCGCGGGAACCCTGGCTTTCAACAGGCGCGGTTAGACCGCGCGGGCGCCGGCCTCGGGACGCAGCACCTGTTCTTTGTGGTCGACCGGGTTCACCATCACCACCTGGAACAGGTCCTCGAAGTCGCACTGGAAGAGCTGCATCAGCGCCTGGCGCAGCTTGGGGCCCGGGTTGCGCGTCCCCGCCTCGAGCGCGGGGATGTAGTTCTGGGTGACCCCCAACCGACGAGCCAGTTCCCGCTGGGTCAGCTGGTGTCGCTCGCGCATGATGCGCAGGCCGACGGCGCGGACCTCGACGTTCACGATGCGACCGTAGTACCCCAAAGTTGTTTTGTCAACACCATCCCGGCGCATGTGTGCCTGCAACCGCGAAAACAACGCTCCGTGCCGGTGGCTATCCTCGGCTCATGTGCCGCGTCTGCCAGAAGCGTCCGGAGATCCCGGAGGAGCGACACGGGCGGTGCGAGGCGTGTGCCAGGGCGGGCCGGATCGCCTACCGCTTCCGGCTCGCGAGCGCCCGAGGCGGGCCCGGCCTGGCGGTCCGCGCCGGCGAGATGTCGCCGCGGGCCCTCCGCCAGAAGCTGCGCGAGCAGCTGGCGGCCTGGAACCAGCCGCCGGGGACCCGCCGGCAGCTGGGGCTGCACGAGGTCGAGCTCGTTGTCGCGCGCGACCGCCTGGAGACGGTCCGCGGAGCGCCCGATCTCGCCGGCCGCCCAGACGAGGTGATGGAGGCGCTGCGCACGGCGGCCGAGCGCACCGAAGCCGCCTGGTAGCGGGGGGACCGGCGGAGATGCCGCGGATCCGGGTTCAGAAGCTCCAGATGGCCCGCTGGGCGTCCTGGGGATCGTGCCCCCGCAGGATGCGAACCGCCGCCACCCCGGCGTTCCACCAGCGGGGATCGCGGACCCACGACTCGACGCCCCAGAGCAGCACCAGGTTGGCGCTGCTGTCGGCGTACTGGGAGGCGCTGAGCAACAGGTCGTCCGGGGTGAAGCCGTCGGTGCCGGGCCACGGCGCGGCCTGCAGCTCGGTCACCCACAGCTGCTTGCCCTGGGCCAGGGCGCGTTGGGACCAGTAGTCGAGGATGTCGTGCTTCCAGCCGATGCGCCGGGCGGCGGGCACGTCGGCGAGGGCACTGGTGTTGCCGGTGATCACGTAGACGTCGAGGCCGAGCACGTCGGAGACCTCGAGAGCGGACAGGGGATGACCCACCGGCTGGGGCCCGGGCAGGTGCGCGAAGACTTCGCCGAAACGGCTCGACCCCACTGCGTCGAGGTCGACGTGCGCCGAATTGTAGGTGGTCACCGCCACCGGGTGATGGGGGTCGAGGAGGTGCACGCTGTCGACCTCCGCCCGCACCTGGGCGACGGGCATGGCCACGTTGACCGGCTGGCCGCTGGCAACATCGTCGAGGGGTTCGTTCTCCACCTGCCACGCCTGGAGCAGCGGGTTGTGCGCGTAGCGGCGCACCGACGCGGTCAGGTACTCGGCGTAGTCGGGTCCGCGCACCAGAGCGGCCACCGACAGCGCCTTCTCCGGTGGGATCCACTCCGGCAGGTACACCTCGGGAAAGCCGAGGTTGCGAGCGCCGACGACGAGGACGACGTGGGTGGGACGCTGCCCAGGCTGCGCGTTGTGGGCGGCCACCAGCGTGAGCATCCCGTCGACCTCGCCGAAGGCGAAGTGGTGGGGGGCGGGGGCGACGTCGCTCCAGTAGACGGGGAGCCGCACCACGTCGGGTCGCAGGCGCCGCAACAGCTCGCTCAGGGCGGCATTGGGATCGAGGCCGGCGTAACCCGCTGCCACGGGGCTGAACGAGAAGCCGACCTGCGGCGGATCTGTCCTGGGCAGGTCAGGCAGGGCCGGGCCCATGGCCACGGCGACGGCGACGGCTGCGCCGGCCCAGCCGAGCCGGCGCCACGCGCTCGCTCTCCTCACGCCGGGGGCCAATGGTGACGCTCGCCACCGGCCGCCTGCATGAGGGGTCGCTGAGAAGAAGGGTCCCGGAGAGTCGCTCAGCCGTGGACCAGGCGCCACCAGATCGAGGGGCCGGGCACCGCCGCGCCGCAGAGCACCGGCCACTCCGCCACCACCCGACCGCCCAGGCGGGCTCGCACCCACCCCACCGTCTGACCGGATTGCAGCGGCGCCGGCACCGGACCGACCGCAGGGTCGAGGCTCAGGACCGCCGCGCGCCGCAGCGCCCGCGGTGAGGCTGCCGACGGGCCGAGGCGCGCGGCCGCGCGATCGCCCCAGGAGGTGGTGACCGAGCCGCCGGCGCCCGGAGGTGGCGTGGTGAGCGAGACGCCCACGTAGCCGGCGAAGGCCGCGTCGGCGGTGCGGCGCGCCGCCTCGAGCGCCTGCGCCAGGTGCGGTTGGCCGAGCACGGCGCCCACCAGGGTGGCCGACGCCCCCGCCCCCACCTCGCGGCGGGCGGCAAACAACAGGCAACCGCCCGCGGTCGGAGTCTCGCCGGTCTTGATGCCCAGCCAGCCGGGGACCGCGCTGAGCAGGGTGTCGAGGTTGTGCAGGGGCGTGCCGTCGGGCAGCACGGCCGCGGGAGTCGCCACCAGCTCGGAGAGGGTCGGGCTGGCGAGCACGGCTCGTCCCAAGCGGATCAGGTCGGCCGCGCTCGACACCGTCGCCGGACTGAACCCGCTGGCATCCTCGAAGTGGGTGCGGGTCATGCCCAGCGAGAGCGCTGTCCGGTTGAGCCGGGCGACGAAGGCGGCGTTCGACCCCGACACCCAGCGGCCGAGGCTGTCGGCGACGTTGTTCGCCGAAGGCAGCAGCAGGGCGAGGAGGAGCCGCCGTTCGCTGAGTCGCTCGCCCTCGGTCACCGCCAGGGCCGATCCGTCGGCGGCGATGGTCGCCTGGTAGCCGGCGACATCGGCGGCGGTCATGGTCAGCACCGGACCCTCATCGGACGCGGACAAGGGACGTGCCTCCAGCACCACCAGGGCGGTCATCGCCTTGGCCACCGAGCCGACCGCACGCACCGAGTCGGGGTCGACGGCGGCAAGCCGTGTGTCGGCTTCACCATCGACGACCAGGCTGCCCGCTGATGGCAGAGGGATGTCGACGGGCGTCCCCGGTGCGGACAGCTCCGCCGGCAGCTCCAGTGACACGCTCGCGGGCGGCGACGCTCCGCGGAGGCGGATGACGCCGGCGGCTGCGCAGAACGCCAGCGCGGCGACAGCAGCGACAACGGCCGCAAGCTGGAGCGGCCGTCTCACGCCCGGCGCGTCACCGATGCGGCTCGCCGGCAGGCGGCGCACTCACCCTGGATCATCAGGTCGACGCTGCCGATGTGAAAGGAGTGACGCTCGGCGAGGCGGACGCTGATCTCTCGCAGCACATCCGCGGGCACGTTCTGCACCGTGCCGCAGCGCACGCACACCAGGTGATGGTGGCGATCCGGATGGTCGACAGCCTCGAAGTGGGCCACACCGTCTCCGAGGCGCGTCTGCTGCACCAGCCCCATGGCGCTGAAGAGCTCGAGAACGCGATACGTGGTGGACCGGTTGAACGACGGGTAGTGCTGGTTGACCGCCCGCCAGACGTCGTCGGCGGTCAGGTGGCGATCACCCGCCTCTCGCAGCACCTGCAGCACCATCTGGCGCTGTGGCGTGGCCCGGAAACCGGACGACCGGAGCAGCTCGGCGGGATCGCTCACGTCGCCATCATGCCATCGCCCGGTGACATCCACGGCGAGTTGAGCCATCGCGCCCGTCTACGATGCCGCCATGAGCAGCGGGCGGCGGCGGCAGGAGGGTTCTCACCGGCACCGTCCGGGAGCGAGTCCCGCTCACCACCGCGACCATACGCATCGGCCTGGAGCGCTTGCGGCGGGAGGACCGGGGGCATTGCGCGTGGTCGCCATCAGCTCGATCGCTCTGGTGGCGGTGGCGGTCGCGGAGCTCGCCGTGGCGGTGACCACGCACAGTGCCGCGGTCCTCGCCGACGGCGTACACAACGCCGGCGACGTGTTCACCACCGTCGCCCTCGGGGTTGCCTTCCTGCTGAGCGGTCGCGCCCCCACCCGGCGCTTCCCCTACGGATATCACCGCGGCGAGGACCTCGCCGGACTGCTGGTGCTGCTGCTGATCGTCGCCGGCGCGGTCGCGTCGGGGACCACGTCGGTCGAGCATCTGGTCCATCGCCAGCCGCTGACCACACCCGGTGCCGCCCTGGCCGTGGCACTGCTCGGCTTCGTCGGCAACGAGGCGGTGGCCCGCTTCAAGGTGACGGCGGGGCGGCGGCTCGGCAGCGTGGCGCTCGCCGCCGACGGCGAGCACTCGCGGGTCGACGGACTGGCGTCGCTCGGTGCCGCCGCCGGGGTGGCGGGCTCGTGGGCGGGCGTGCCGGTTCTCGACCCCGCCGCCGGCCTTCTGCTGACGGTGGTGATCGCGCTGGTCGCCTGGGAGACGGCGCGCAGTGTCAGCGCCCGGCTGCTCGACGAGGCCGACGCGTCACTGGTCGCCACCATCGAGGCGGTGGCGGCCGCCGTGCCCGGGGTGGTCGAGGTGCGCGAAGCGCGGGCCCGCTGGACCGGCCGGCAGGTTCAGGCGGAGCTGACCCTGGCGGTGCCCGGCGAGCAGACGGTGGCCAGCGCGCACGCCCTGGCGGAGGAGGTGCGCCATGCCCTGTTCCACCGGGTGGAGCGGTTGGCGGACGTCATCGTCCACCTCGATCCCGCCGGCGACGCGGCCGCCCATGCGGCCACGTCACATCACCTGACCGCCGCTCCCGGCTCTGGGGGTCAACCGGCCCCACCCCACGACGGCTGAACCGCCCCCGCTACCTCCTGGCGGTCTTCTTGGCGCTCTTCTTGGCCGCCGTCTTCTTGGCACCGCTCGTCCGCGAGGACTTGGAGGCCAGGGCCTGACGAAGGATCGTGCTGGGGGTGAAGCGCACCACGCGACGCGCCGGCACCTGGACCGCCTCGCCGGTCTGCGGATTGCGCCCGACCCGCGCCGCCCGCTGCGCCGTCTTGAAGGTGCCGAAGCCGTGAACGCGGATCTCGTTGCCGCTCCTGAGCGCGTCAGAGATGGTGTCGAACAGCCAGGTGACCTCGCCTCGGGCCTCGGCGAGGCTGATCTCAGCGCGGTCTCTCAGCTTCGAAGCGATGTCATCCTTCGTGATTTGCGCCATGAGAAATCTCCGTGAACCCCGTCAAGAACGCGCGGAATTGTAAGCGCCGCAAGGGCTTCTGCCAACTGCCGCGCAAGCCGGGACGCTAACGCCAGACGCGTTTCATGATCACCCGGGCCAGCTTGTCGGGGTCATGGTGGGTGGAGATCTGGTTGCTGACCACGTCGGCGAGGATGAAATGAAGGGGGCGTCGCGCCGCCCGGTCGCGGTCGAAGACGACCCGGGCGATGCCGGCGTCGACCGCCGAACGCGGCAGCGGCAGGCCGTAGTTGCTGTTGCACACCACGTAGTCGAAGAGGCTCCCCCGGACGTGATCCTCGATGGCGTCGAGGTGCTGACTGACGGTGAAGCCGGTGGTCTCGCCCGGCTGGGTGGCCACGTTACAGATGTACACCTTGACCGCGGGACTGGCACGAAGCGCCTCCACCATGCCCTCGACCAGCAGGTTGGGCAGGATCGAGGTGTAGAGCGAACCGGGGCCCATGATGATCAGCTCGGCCTCGAGAATGGCCAGCTCGGCCTCGGGGTTGATGGGCGGATCCGAGGGCTCGAGAAAGACGTGATCGATGGGCTCCTCGCCATGGGGAACCCGCGATTCCCCCACCCTCACCTCAGGGCCCGCGGTGGCGCAGAGAGTCACGTCCTGCAGCGTCGACGGAACGATCTGGCCGCGAACGGCCAGAACGCGTCCGGACTCGCGCAGGGCATGCTCGAAGTCGCCGGTGATCTCTGCCATGGCCATGATGAACAGGTTGCCGAAGGAGTGCCCCCCCAGCGAGCCCTCACCGGTGAAGCGATGGGTGAACAGCTCGGTCATCAGCGGCTCGGTCTCCGCCAGGGCGATCAGGCACTGGCGGAAGTCGCCGGGCGGCAGGACTCGGTACTCGGAGCGAAGCCGGCCGCTCGATCCCCCGTCGTCGGCGACGGTGACGATGGCGGCGAGGTTACCGGTGTACTTCTTGAGACCACGCAGCATGGTGCTCATCCCCGTCCCGCCGCCGATGGCGACGACGTGGGGACCCTTGGCGAGGGCACGCCGCACGTAGAGCTGTTCGGCGAGACCGCGCTCACCGCCCGACCCGACCGGCAGGAACGGCCCGATGATCGACTTCCCCAGCTTGTAGAAGCTGAGCACCAGCAGCCCGATGCCGACCGCCGCGAACAGCAGAGCGCGGCCGCCACGGGGCAGGAACTGGAGGGTGAGCGGGCCCGCGATCGACGGGAAGCGGACGCTGGTGTAGGCGTCCTTGAGCGCGTAGCCCACCGCCAGGCTGATCATCACGATGCTGCCGAAGAGCAGGGCCAGCCAGCGCTTGACGTAGAGCCCCGGGGTGAACCAGCGCCAGAGCTCGGGACTGACGCGGCGGAGGACTCGCATCAGCGCGATTGTCCCATGAGCTCGGCCAAAGATCCCTCCGCCATCGTGCCCGCCTAGCTGACCCCGGCCTCCGCCGGCGCCCGCTGCCGCAGCCGGGTCAGGTCGTGCTGCGCCTCGACGTAGCGGGTGGTCCCCGAGTAGGAGCGCATCACCAGGCTGTGGGTTTCGGCGGTGTCGCCGCGAAATCGGACGCCCTCGAGCAGCTCGCCATCGGTGATCCCGGTGGCGGCGAAGAAGACGTTCTCGCCGGCGCAGAGGTCGTCCAGGCCCACCACCGCATCAGGGTCCTTGCCCTCATGGCGAACCACCGCGCGCTCGCCGTCGTCGCGCGGCCAGAGCCGCCCCTGCATGCCGCCGCCGAGGCACTTGACGGCGCAGGCGGCGAGCACCGCCTCCGGGGCGCCGCCGATGCCCATCAGCACGTCGATGCCGGTGCGATGCTCCATCGCCGCCATCAGCCCGGCGGCGACGTCACCGTCCATGATCAGCTTCACCCGCGCCCCCGCCGCCCGGATGTCGCGCAGCAGCCGGTCATGGCGGTCGCGGTCGAGCACCACCACGGTGAGATCCTCGACGCTGCGGCCCTCGGCCCGAGCGATGCGGCGGAGGTTGACGGCAACGCTGTCGGTGATGTCGATCACCCGGGCCGCCTTCGGTCCGACGATCAGCTTCTCCATGTAGGCGCAGTGGGTGTGGAAGAGGGTCCCGCGCTCGGCGAGCGCCACGGTGCTGATGCCGCCGGGAAGCCCTCGAGCCACCAGCCGGGTGCCGTCGATGGGATCCACGGCGACATCGACCTGGGGCGGATTGCCGTTGCCGACGCGCTCGCCGATGTACAGCATCGGCGCCTCGTCCTTCTCCCCCTCGCCGATGACCACCTCGCCGTCCATGTCGACGAAGCCCAGGCTGCGCCGCATCGAATCGACCGCGGCCTGATCGGCCTCCTCTTTGTTGTTGCGGCCCATGTAGCGCCCCGCCGCCATGGCCGCGCCCTCGGTGACCCTGACCAGCTCCAGGGCCAGGTTGCGGTCGATCGGCGTTCCCAGATCGCGCGAGCGAGGGCTCCGGGGAGGCATGGTCTCGGGATCATACGCAGCGGGGCCGGAAGCCATGCGGGCCGCGAGTCCGTGACAGCCCGGTCACAGTTCCGCCTATCGATGCAAACGCGAGGACCGGCGGTCGCTAGCGTGGTGGCGATGCCTGCATACCTCTGTCTGGCCCACCGCCGGCCCTCGCGGGCAAGCTGCAGTGACTGCGGCGCCCCGGTGTGCGCCGACTGCGCGGTCGAGGCAGGGGGAGCCCCCCTCTGCCGCGAATGCGCCAACCGAGACCACGACCTGGCCTCCCTCCGCAGCGAGGGCATGGAGGCGCGCCTGATGCTCCGCCGCGCCGGGGTGCGCGTCCGGCGCGTCGCCGGTGATCCCCTCATCGTTCGCTCCGGCGGGATGCCGGTCGCCTTCGTCGTCATCGTCCTCACCGCGACCCTCACCGCCACCGTCGCGGTGCTGCTGGCCGGCGCCGCCGAATCGTGGGGGGTCAGCGTCGCTCTCCTTGGCATCGTCGCCGCCGCCGTCATCGGCAGCGGCGTCCGCCTCCTGTTCGGCGGGACTTCGACCACCGCGGGGGTGCTGGCGGCGCTCCTCGCCCTCACCGCCGTCACCCTTGGCAGCTCGCTGGCGCAGCTCGACGTTGCCAGCAGCGGAGTGGTGGTCGCCTGGCGCCACCTTCCCGGGCCGCCCGCGCTCGACCGGGCCACCTTCGCCGCCTGCTACGTGCTGGCCGCGGCGCTCGCCTATCGCGGCGCCGCCGGACGGCGGGTGCGCTAGCCGGAACCGCCGCGCCCGCTGCTCGGCGGCGGGCGATGCTAGCATCGCTACTCTCGGAACCAGCCGCCGGTGCGCGCCCCGCGCGCCGACGCTTCCCCGGATGCGGAGCTGGCCATGTCTGACGATGTCATCGACCGGGTTGGGCAGCGCGGGGACGGCGACATCAGCCTCGCCGAAGCCCCGGCGGACGCCGCAGCGGGCGAGCAAGGAGCAGAGATGGCGCGGAGCGAGCAACGACCGGCGACCGAGGAAGCCGCGCCCGCCAGCGCGCAGACCGGCACCGAGCATCTCACCCCGCCGCCGGCCGAGGCCGGCAACGGAGCTCCGCCCAGCGGGCTGAGCGAGCTCGGATCGATCCTTTCCTGCCCGGTCCCGAGGGGGGCGGCACTGTTCGGCCAGCTCACCTCGGCCTTCGTCGACGGCCAGCGCCTGCTCCAATTCCTCGCCGACCGCAAGCACACCGGCGCGCTGGTGGCGACGGGCCCCTCGCGGGCCGAGATCGCGGTGATCTACGAGGGGGCGGTGATCGGACTGATCTCCACCAGCGACGGCATCACCCGCCGCCTGAGCCGGCTCAGCCTGTCTGGACCGGGCAGCGGCGAGGAGCACGAGCTCACCGTGTTCACCTACCGGCCCGAGGTCGCCCTCGCGGTGGGCCAGATGATCAACCTGCCGGTTCGTTTCGAGGGCCTGCACGGCTCGTTCGTGGACTTCCCGGCCTTGCTGAGCTTCCTGCGCCGGGAGAACGCCAGCGGTGCGGTGCGCATCAGCACCCATGTCGACGTGGGCGTCGTGCTGCTGCGCAACGGTGAGGTGCTCGGGGCATACAGCGGCAGCCAGCCCGACCTCGACGACGCCGAGACGGTGTTCGCCCTGGCTCGCGAGCCCGATGCGGAGATCGACGTCCATGTCGGTTCGCCGGTAGCCCCAGCCGGCGCACCGGGCGCGGCCACGGTCGGCGCCTGACGGGTCGCTTGCGCGGCCGGGTCGTCTGCGTCCTCGCCATCATCGCCGCGACCACGCTGCCCGGCTGCGGCTCGAGCTCGGCCTCTCTCGACACCCATAGCTCACCCGGCGGAGCCGTCCGCGGTTTCGTCAACGCCGTCCGAGCCGACCAGCTGGATGCGGCCCGGGAGTGGGTCGCCCCCGCCGGACGTGAGCAGTACGCAGCGTTCTTCCGGCAGGCCAAGCTGCTCGACCTGACCGTCCACTTCCGGGTCAGCGACTTCAGCGTGGTCAGCGAGCACGTCGAGCCCGATCATCCCGATCGCGCCCACGTCCTGACCCGCGGCGAGCTCGACGTCTGTGTCGACGGTCCGGCGCTCAGCGGCGCGACCTGCAGCCCCTTCCAGGGACCCGAGTCGGGAGTGGCCGCCAACGGCAGCAGCGACGACGACTACGTCTGCACCCGCGAGGGCGGGCGTTGGTACATCAGTATCGACGCCCCGCTGCCGCTGCCCGCGCAGTGAATTTCCTCAGCGACTTCCTGCGGGCCGACGCCGTCGACGTGTATCAGAAGCCGGTCGGCACCGTGCGTGACCTGCTGGTGCGGATGCAGGAACCCTACCCGGTGGTCACCGCCGTGGCCCTGCGACGTCGCCCCGCCGGCGTGCCCGAGGTCATCGACTGGTCGACGGTGCGGGCCTGGGTGGACCGCGAGCTCAGCCTCAAGCTGGCTGCCGCGGCGCTGACCCCGTACCCCCGCGCGCAGGACGACGTCTGGCTGTCACGCGACATCCTGGACAAGCAGATCGTCGACACCGACGGCCGCCGGCTGGTGCGGGTCAACGATCTGCAGCTGCAGGCGAGCGATCGGGATCTGCTGCTGGTGGGAGTCGACATCGGCGCCCGCGGACTTCTCCGACGGCTCAACGCCGAGCGCCTCGCACGCCGGCTGGCCCGGCTCGCCGGCGGCGACTTTCCCCAGCGGCTGATCTCGTGGGACGCGGTCGACCCGGTGCAGGGCGACGCGCGCTCGATGCGGCTGCGCATCGCCCATGCCAAGCTGGCCAAGCTGCATCCCGCCGACATCGCCGAGATCGTCGGTCAGCTGGGTGGCAAGGATCGCGCCGCCATCTTCGCCAGCCTCGATGACGAGACCGCGGCCGACACGCTCGAGGAGTCGAGTGACGAGGTCCAGACCCAGATCCTGGCGCGGCTCGACGACGAACGGGCCGCCGACATCCTCGAGGCCATGGCGCCGGACGAGGCCGCCGACCTGCTCGCCGACCTGCCCGAGGACCGGCGCGAGCAGCTCATCGCCAGCATGGACGAGGACGACGCCGAGGACGTCGAGGACCTGCTGGGATACGAGGAGGGCACCGCCGGCGGAATGATGACGCCGGACTTCGTGGCCATTCCCACCAGGCTCAGCGCGGAGGGCGCGATCGAGTACCTGCGGATGCGTAAACCCGATGCGGAGACCATCTATTACCTGTACGTCAGCGACGATGACGGCAGGTTGATCGGTGTGCTCAGCCTGCGCGATCTCATCGTCGCCGACCCGCAGACGCCCGTCTCGGAGCTGATGATCATCCGGGTGATCACCGTCGAACCCGACACCCGCACCGCCGATGTGGCCGCGGTGCTCGCCAAGTACAACCTGCTGGCGGTGCCCGTCGTCGACGGTGAGCGGCGCATCCAGGGCATCGTCACCATCGATGACGCCCTCGACAAGGTGATGCCCGCCCGGCTGCGGCGCAAAGCGCGGGCACTGTGAGGCCTCGAAGTGCCGCCTCCGCCCCGGACGAGCGCGGTGCGCCGCGCGGCACGGGCGGTCACGCCCCGTAGACGCAGCGGCGCAACGGCGTCCTCGCGGCGCCGGGGAGGTCTGTGGCGCTATCTGGCGATTCTCGGCCCCGGGCTGATCGCCGCCAACGCCGGCAACGACGCCGGCGGAGTCTTCACCTACAGCAACACCGGCGCCAAGTACGGGTTCAGCCTGCTGTGGACGGTGATCCCGACCCTGATCGCGCTGATCGTCGTCCAGGAGATGGTCGCCCGGCTCGGGGTGATGACCGGCAAGGGTCTGATGGACCTGATCCGCGAACGGTTCGGGGTGGCCTGGACCCTGTTCGCCTCGCTGGTGGTCGTCGTCGCCAACGGTGGCACCACGCTCGCCGAGTTCGCCGGGGTTGCCGCCGCCCTCGGGTTGCTCGGCGTTCCCATCCCGGTTGCGGTGATCGGAGCCGCGCTGATGATCGGGGTGATCACCCTGCGCGGCAACCGGCGGCTAGTGGAGCGGATCTTCCTGGCGCTGGGCCTGGCGTTCGTCTCCTACATCATCACCGCCATCGCCGTGCATCCCGACTGGAGCGCGGTGGCACGCGACTCGGTGGTCCCCGGGTTGAATCCCCACGGCACCCCGACCAACGCCTACCTCGCCGACGTCATCGCCCTGCTCGGCACCTCGATCACCCCGTACATGCAGCTCTATCTGCAGTCCTCGATCGTCGACAAGGGAACCACCGAGAAGGACTATCGCTACGTGGTCGCGGACGTGGTCAGCGGCTCGATCTTCGCCGAGATGGTGGCGGCGTTCATCATCATCACCACCGGATCGACGCTGTTCCTGCACGGCGCCGCCGGCCAGGGAGTCGACAGCGCCCAGACGGCGGCCCAGGCGCTGGCCCCGCTGGCTGGCGCCCACGCGAGTCAACTCTTCGCCGTCGGGCTGCTGGGCGCGTCCCTGCTGGCGGCGGCGGTGCTGCCCCTGAGCACCGCCTTCGTGGTGTGCGAGGCGTTCGGCGCCGAGCGCAGCCTGCAGAACCGCTTCGCCGAGGCGCGGTTGTTCTTCACTCTGCTCATCGGTCTGCTTGTGCTGGGGGCGGGAATCATCCTCATCCCCAGAGTGCCGCTCGCCGGAGTTGCCATCGGCACCCAGACCCTCGACGGCATCCTGCTGCCGGTGCTGCTGGTATTCATCATCCTGCTGGCCAACGACCGGCGGTTGCTTGGCCGGCGGTGCAACGGTCGCATCTACAACACCGTCGCGGTCGCCCTGGCGACGCTGCTCGGCCTGCTGAGCCTCTTCCTTCTGGCGAGCACACTCTTCCCGTCACTGGTCCGCTGAGCGAACCACCTGCTGGGGCTGCGCACCGGCGGGCGCGCTGAGGAGCCCGGCCGTGCCGAAGGTGCCGATGGCGTCGGCGGCGCAGCGAATCCCGGCGCCGAGTGCCTCCGGGAAGAAGCCCTCGTCATCCCGCTCGGCCCGCGCGCACGCCCCCAGGAATCCTCCGGCGAGCGCGTCGCCGGCACCGGTGGGATCGACCACCTGGCGCACCGGGTGGGCCTCCATCTCCAGCACATCGCCGGCGCTGACGCAGGCGGCTCCGAGGGGACCGGCCTTGACCACCACCGCCCGCAGCCGGCCACGGCCACAGAGCGACAGCGCCGCGCGCTGCCAGCGATCCTCCCCCGCGCCGGTGAGCGCCGACAGCTCGGCGCGGTTGAGAAAGAGGATGTCGGCCGACTCGGCGACCCGCCGCACCTCGTCGCCGTCCGCGCCGATGAAGACGGTCATGCTGTCGGCGCCGATGAACCGGGCCTGCGACTGGCCGAGGATCGCCAGTTGCAGGCCGGGTCGCATGCTGCCGACGAAGAGCACCTCGGCGGCGGCCGCGGCCGGCGACAGACGCGGTCGCCAGGCGCCGTACGCCCCCTCCTCCGTCTCCTCGTCGGCGGTCACCCAGCGTTCGAAATCGTGCACCGCACGCCAGCGGAAGGTGGGCAGCGCGCTGCTCTCCAATCCCTCGAGATCGATGGGGAGCGAACCCAGGAGAGCCCGCACCTCCGCGCCGTCGCCCGACTCGACGGTTCCCGCGAGATAGACCGGCGCAAAGCGCGACGCCGCGAGCGCGAAGTACACCGCCGATCCGCCGCGCTGGTCGCGCCGACGCCCCGCCGGCGTGGTGACGTCGTCCAGGGTGACCGTGCCGGCGACGGCGAGCTGCCAGGCCACCCTCCGAGTCGCCGCGCGCTTACGCCAGCGACGCGGTGCGCGCTTCCAACCCGTCGCCGAAGAGCGGGATGATCGGGGCCAGTGCACCGCGACGCTCGTCGGACAGGCGACGGATCAGCTCTTCCTGCGCGTCGAAGATCGACTCGGTCAGATGGTCGGGGTCGCGGTTGATGCCGACCTCATCGGCGAGCGTGCCGTCGATGCCGCCGAGAAACTGGACCGCCCTGGCCCAGAGCGCGGTGGGCACGAGACGGTGGCGGCGGAGCCGGCACTGCTCGACCAGGTCGAGAATCAGGTCCGACTCGCGCAGCAGCCGGCGGGTGCGCAGCGACCCGTGACGGCGGAACGCGGCGGCGCGGCGCAGGCGCTCGAGCTCCACGCAGGTCCGCTCCAGCGGGCCCGGCGAGTGGGTCGCGGTCGACGGCAGCATCGACGCATTGTAGCCATGCCCCCTGCGCCGCTCCTCGTGGCGAGGCCAGCGTCCCCTCTCAGCCGTGAACTCCCGCCGCCTCCGGCGGATAACACAGAGAGCGCCAGCGCCCGTGCTCGGCGACCAGGTGCACCGTGCGCGGGAGACGCAACGACTGCGTCCCCGAGCGGACGGTGTACTCCACCACCAGCTCGGCCACCTCCTCGTGGCAGCGGCCGCTGTCGGGATCGGTCCAATCCCGGAGCAGGCGAACGCCGTGCACGGCCACGCCGCAGAGGTCGGCCGCACCCTCACCCTGGCCGGCGGCGAACGCCTGGGGCGTTCCCCAGCGGCGCTGGCAGTCGGGGGCGAGCAGTCCCCACGCCCGCTCGAAGCTACCCTCGCGCATCAGCTCGACGAAGAGCATCTCGCTGTGCGCCGGATCGGGACGAGGAGCCCGCCCAAGACGGGCGAGGCTGCGCTCCTGGGCAGCCAGCAGGGCGGCGACGCGACGGCCCACCGGGACCGGCCGGGCAGCCGGGATCGACGCCTCCACCAGGGTCTCGGCGGCGGCGGCGCCGCGAGACCAGAACGTCCAGGATCCTGCATCGACCAGCAGCGGTCCCCGGCTCAGCGGCGCGTCGGGCTCCGGCTGACCGGCGGCGGCGGCCACGTCAAGCAGCGAGGGGGATGACGGCGACGCCGGAGAAGGCGGCGGTGGAGCGGAGACCAAGCCCATCGCGGACGTGGCCCGGGCCCACAGCCTGCTCAGCACGACAGCAAGGATATCCCGCGCCGGCAGCCGTGGCTGTTCCGCGACCACGACGGCGGTCAGGGAAGGGTTTGCAGAAGCCGGTCCAGCTCGCGCCTGGAGACGTCGGGAGCGGCGAGCAGGTCCTCCAGCCGGTCGCGAAGAGAGACGAGATCCTCGACGGAGAGGTCGACGAGTCGCGTCTCGGCCAGCTGCATCCGCGCCAGCGCGTCGGTCACCGCCACGGCGCGGCGCGGCGGACGGACGGTGGCCTTCCTCGCCGCACTGTCCTTCCCCACGCTCCCTGTGGCCGGGTTCTTCCTGGCGGTGCGCTTCCGGGCAGCGGCGGGGTTGGTCGGAGTCGCGCCGGGCGACGGTGGAGGCGGTGGGCTGTGCGCCGCACCGGTGGGACCGAAGAGCTCGTCGGCACTGGGCAGCTCGATCCGCTTAGGCACGCGACTCCACCTCCTCCGCCAACCGGCGGTACGCCTCCGCCCCGGGCGAGCGGGCATCGTACTCGAGCAGGCTCAACCCGCCGGCGCTGGCCTCGGGGAAGCGGACCGAGCTGCGAACCACCGCCTCGAAGACCAGGTCGCCGAAACGCTCGCGCACGCGGGACAGCACCTCGTCACTGTGCAGAGCGCGGCCACGATGCATGGTCGGCAGGATGCCGATCACCCGCAGCGGTGGGTTGTGGGCATCGCGCACCCTGCTGATCGACTGGAACAGTGCCTGCATCCCGCGCAGGGCCAGGAACTCGAGTTGCAGCGGCACCAGCACCCCGTCCGACGCGGCGAGGGCATTGACGGTGAGCAGGCCGAGATTGGGTGGCGAGTCGACGAGCACGTAGTCGAATCTCCCGCCCACCTCCCGGAGCGCCGCTCGCAGCCGCAGCTGGCGGTCCTCCGCGCCGGCATGGGTCACCTCGAAGGCGGCGAGGGCCAGCGACCCGGGCAGGAGCCAGACGGTCTCGGGAAGCCGGGCTCGCACGGTGGTGCCGCACCGCGGCCTGGTGATCGCCTCCGCCGCCGGCGCGCTTCCCGCGAGGCACTCCGCCACCGTCACCGCGCCGTTGCCGACGGCGACACCGCACATCGTGGTCAGCGCCGCCTGGGGATCGAGGTCGACGAGGAGCACCTCACGTCCGCGCTCGGCCAGCGCGACTCCGAGGTTCTGCGCGGTCGTGCTCTTGCCGACGCCTCCCTTCTGGTTGGCGATGGCGATCACGCTGGGCACGGCGGGAGTGTACGGAGCGGTGACCCGGCGGTGGCGGCGTCCGGCGGCGAACGCCCCGTATGATGCCCACCCGCACGCACCACCCCGGCGAAGGAGCACCAATGAGCGCTGGAACGCGAGCGGCCGCGGCGCTGGCGGGGGCAGCGACCCTGCTCGCCGCCTGCGGCTCGGGCGGCAATGGCGAGGCGGACAAGTCGGCCGGCGCCATTCTCAGCGATGTCTCGGCGGCCGTCCGGGGGGCCCACTCCTACCGGCTGATCTTCAGCGGCAAGGACTCCAGCGGCGACGTCAACTTCGAGATCGACGTCGCCAGCAAGAACAACGCCAAGGGCTCGCTCACCAGCCAGGGCGCGACCGCCGAGTTCGTCTACAGCGGATCCAAGTTCTACCTGCGAGGGCGCCAGTTCTTCGACAAGGTCGCAGGTGCGGCGGTGGGCCAGCGCATCGGTGATCACTGGGTGTCGCTGCCCTCCGCCAGCGCCGGCGTCACCCAGCTTCAGGAGTTCACCGACCCCGGCAAGCTCGCCGACTGTCTCGGCAGCGAGCACGGCACCCTCAGCAAGGGCGGCACCTCCTCGGTCAACGGCAAGGACGCCGTGGTGGTGGTCGACGCCGGCGACAAGCCGGGGACCAGCCCCGGCAAGCTCTACGTCGCCACCAGCGGAAGCCCCTACCCGCTCAAGCTCGAGCAGACAGGTCCCGCCAAGCCCGGCGGCTCCACCACCGCCTGCGGCGGCAACAGCACCACGACTCAGGGCAACGGTGTCTTCGACGAGTACAACAGCTCGATCTCGGTCACCGCCCCCAAGGACGCCATCGACATCTCCACCCTCGGCTGACCGTCTCAACGCGGCAACGTCGCTCCGGAAGGAGGGTGCGCTGCTGCGCGAAGCGGCGTGGCGCAGAGGGGAAGCTCCCCTCTCAGAGGGGGTACGTGCTGTGCCCCCTTCTAACGTCGTCGCGCAGGTGGCACCGGAAGCACCGCCGGCGCCAGTTGGGGAGCCGGCGGCAGCACCCCGTCCGCCTCCAGCCGGGTGATCACCAGGTCGCGGATCTGGCCGAGTGGAACATTGGTCGGACAGACCGCCTGCGCCGCCGCCCAGTCGAGCGAGTCGAGGGCCAGGTCGCGCGTCGCCCAGACCTCGGGAAGGCTGCGGGTCAACTGGAGGGGCAACCGCTCGGCGGTCAGGTAGCCGGACCGGGTGGCGGCGAAGGTGCACAGCCCGCAGGCGATGCAGCGGCCGTGCCCGGCGAGAGCGGCGCGCTCCTCCGGGGTGAGCCGGCTGATGCGGTCGCGCCGGTAGAGCGCATCGAAGGCGGCCAGGCCGCCCCATCCACCGCGCCGGACGAGCCGGGACATGGTGTGGCGCGAGTAGCCCACCGCCAGCCGGCCCAGAGCAGCCACGCGACGCAGCCGTGCCGCCGTGCTCACGGCGTCAACGCCCCCCGGGTCAGCTCCTCCTGGGCGGCGCTGACGCCACGCAACACCACCGGGCGGTCGCGCCAGCGGGCATCGAGAAACGCGCGCACCTCGTCCCCGACGCGGGCCGGCGACCAGCCGCGTTCCGCGCCCATCAGCTGCGCCGCCGCCCAGCAGCACCGCATTCCCTGGCAGGCGCCGCCGGTGCAGCGCACCCGCCGGTAGAGGTCCTCCAGCCGCTCGACGTGCTCGTGGCGGATGCTGTGGCGAAGCTCCGCCCGGGTGACCCCCTCGCATTCGCAGACGACGGTGCCGCGGTCGCCGGCCTCTGCCTCGCGGAGCAGCGCCCAGACACCGTCGCCATGGCGTCCGGCCAGGCGCTGAGCCAGGTGCAGCGGCACCGCCATCGAGTTTGCGACATCCTCGACGTCAACCGGCGAGCCGCCGCCGGGCAGCGGCCGGCGGTGGGTGGTGCAGGCGGGGAGACCGCGGCCGAGTCTCCGGACAACAGCATCGACGGCGTCCTCGGCCATCTTGCGGAACATCGACATCTTGCCGCCGGCAACGGTGACCAACCCTTGGGCCCCGTCGACGGCATGATCGAAGACCTCGTACTCGCGGGACAGGTCGTCCTCGTAACGGCTCCAGCGGTGCAGTGTCGGGCGGACCGCCGCGGTGGCGTGGGCGATGCGGTGCTGACGGATGCTGGGGAGGACTCGCTCGGTCGCCTGGAGCAGGTACTCGATCTCGTCCTCGGTGACGTCGAGGCGCTCGGGGTCGCCGTAGTGGTCGTCGTCGGTCGTGCCCAACAGCGTGGTGCCGGCGTGGGGAACCAGCAGAAGCCCCCTCCCGTCGATGGCCTCGATCGAGAGGGCGACGTTGGTGATGCGCCGGTCGTAGACGAGATGGATGCCCTTGGCCGGCCGCAGCTGCAGCTCGACTCCGGCCATGGCGCAGACCTCGGCGGCCCAGGGACCGGCGGCGTTGCACACCACCGCGGCGCGGATCTCCTCCTCGACGCCGGTGAGCCGGGAACGCACTCGAGCGCCGGTGACCGCTCCGCTGCCGTCGCGCAGCAGGCCGGCGACCTCGGTCCAGGTGCGCAGCTCGGCTCCGTTGGCTCGCGCGTCGAGGGCATTGAGCACGACCAGGCGCGCGGCATCGACTCCCCATTCGTCCATGGTCAGCGCGCCCACCAGCCCGCGCGGGTTGAGACCGGGCTCGAGGATCAGCGCTTCGTCCGCCGACAGGCGCACGTGGGGCCGCCCCGCTTTGTACGGCTGGAAGCGGTCGTAGGCCTCCAGCCCGACCTCCATGACCTCGATGCCGAGCTTGGCATCCGCATATACCGGCACCAGGAAGACCACCGGGAAGAGCAGATGGGGTGCGATGCGCTTGATGTAGCCGCTGTCGAGGCAGGAGATGCGGGTCGTCTCCCAGTCGTGCTCGAGATACCGGATCCCCCCATGGATCATCCCGCTGCTGCCCCAGGTGGTACCGGAGGCGAAATCGCGCTGCTCGACCAGGCAGACGCGCAACCCGCGCAGCGCCGCGTCGCGAGCGACCCCGGCACCGGTCACACCACCGCCGACGACGAGCAGGTCAAGAGCCTCGTCGCTGGTCGAGGTGATCATCGGGGCCGCCCTTTTCCGCGAGGTGCGGCCTCGCTAGCATGTCGCGACATGGAAGGAGGCGCCGGCCGCCCCACCATCCTGCTCGCCGAGGACGAGACGGGGGTGGGCCGCGTGATCAGCGGCCACCTCGGCGACGAGGGCCTCGAGGTGAGATGGGTGCGGACCATCCGCGAGGCGCGCGTCGAGCTGCGCGAGCATCCCCCGGACCTGCTGCTCCTGGACACCTCGCTGGAGACCGACGGGCTGGAGTTCTTCCAGGCGCTGCGCAGCCTGCCGGAACACCCGCGGGGTGGGGTGGTGGTGCTCGCCGACGAGCGCGACGTGCGCGCCAGGGAGCGGGCGTTGCAGCTCGGCGCCGCCGCGGTGGTGACCAAACCGCTCCGGGACCAGACGGTCCGCACCACCGTGCGCGAGCTGGTCGCCTGCCTGTAGCCGCTGCCACCGCGCGGCGGGGCGCAGCCGTTCACGCCGCCAGGCGGAGTCCGGCGAGGGCGACGCTGGTGGCGGCCCAGAATGCCACCAGGCCACCGAGGTAGAGCGGCACCGACCCGCCTCTGCGGTGCCAGGCGGTGAGGCGCGCGCCGGTCATGGCGACGATCGCGGCGACGTCGAGGAGCGCGAAGAGCAGGCTGCCCAGCAGGGGCCCGAGCTGCAGCCCGTCGCCGGCGGTGACCTGGTCGGCGAGCAGCGAGGTGAGTCCCAGTGCTGCGGTCATGGCGAGGATGGCGATCTGGGCCCGGCGCACCCAGGCATGCTGCCGCGTCAACAGGGTGCCGATGACGATGAGGGAGGCGGCGAGCGCGCCGCTGGAGAACGCCTGCAGCAGCTGAACCGGAAGCGACAGCGTCACCGTGCGCCCGTGCTCCTCGACACCGCCGCCGAACGCGGCCAGGGCGCCGAACAGCGCCAGCACCGCGAGCACCATGTCCCACACGTACACCAGCAGCAGGCTGGTGGGCCTCCGCTCTTCGGCGGCGTGCGCCGGACGGCTGGCGTCCGAACCCTGGGGACTGGGAACCACGCCGGGATCATAGGCAGTGCGACGGGCCGGCCCGGCGCGCCGGCCGCCTGGCTACGCTAGCGGCGTGCCAACCATCGCCGTGCTGGAGGGGGACCAGACCGGGCAGGAGCTGCTCGTTCAGGCTCTGCGGGTGCTCGATCCGGCGGTGATCGGGGCCGAGCTGAGCCTGGAGCGGTACGACCTGTCGCTGGGGAACCGGCGGGCCACCGCCAACCAGGTCGTGCTCGACGCCGCTGACGCGATGGTCCGATGCGGCTTCGGGCTCAAGGCGGCCACCGTCACCCCCGAGGCGAAGGGCGATGTCGGCAGTCCCAACGCGATCCTCCGCGAGCGGGTCGGTGGCCGCGTGATCGTCCGCACCGGGAGGCGCATCCCCGGTGTCGCCCCCATCGCCGGGGTGAGCGCCCCGATCAGCGTGGTGCGCATGGCGGTCGACGACGCCTACGGTGCGCGCGAGTGGCGCGAGGGCGAGGGCGAGGGCGGAGCCGAGGTCGCCTTCCGCACCGAGCGCATCTCGCGGTCCACCTGCCGTGCGGTCGCAGAGTTCGCCTTCACCCAGGCCGAACGCAGCCATGCGATGGTCTTCGGCGGTCCCAAGTACACCGTGTCACCGGTCTACGAGGGGATGTTCAAGGAGGAGATGGACGCCGCCGCGGCGCGTCACCCCGGCGTCGCCTACGAGCCGCAGCTGATCGACGCGACCTACGCCCTGCTGCTCACCCGCGGAGGCGAGGCGATGGTGATCCCCGCTCTCAACCGCGATGGCGACTGCCTTTCCGACTTCGTGCTGCAGCTCTTCGGCAGCATCGCCGGGGCGGAGTCGATCCTCATCGGTTTCGCCGATGACAGCTCCCATCCCGAGGTGGTGATGACCGAGGCGCCGCACGGCACCGCCCCCTCGCTGCAGGGCAAGAACATCGCCAACCCGATGGCGATGATCCTCGCCGGCGCCTCGCTGCTCAGCTTCATCTCCGACCGCCGCTGCCGGACGGCGTCGCGAGCCATCTACGAGTCGGTGTTCGAGGCGGTCCGCGAGGGCGTGCGCACCGCCGACCTCAACGGCCACGCCTTCACCGACGAGTTCACCGCCGCCATCATCGACCGGGTCCGCGGAAAGCTCGACGTCTGGGACTCCCTGGGGGTGGAATAGGGGCGCTTGCCACGGCGCCACTCCGCTTCGCGCGGCTGCTTTGGCGACAGTCTTGACGGCGCGCTACCGCGCGGCGGGAGGGCGGCACACCACGTGCCACCCACGGAGGGGGCTGCCGCCCCCTGCCACGGCGCGACTCCGCGCCGGGCGCGGCTTTGCCGCGCTGAGCCGGCCCGCTAAGCCTCGGCGGCGCAGGGCGTGGGTGAGGCTGAAGGCCGAACCGGCGCGGAGTCGCGCCGTTGGGGAGGTGAGGCGTGCGGGCTCTGCTCGCGCGCCGAGGAGGGCGGGACTGCCCTCCTGTCGAAGCCGCGGCGCGGTGGGCATACACTTCTGGGCATGAGCGGCTCCGAGATCGTCTACCTCGACAACGCCGCCACCACCCGACTCGCCCCCGAGGTACGGGATGCCATGCTCCCGTTCCTCGACTCCGCCTTCGGCAACCCGTCGTCGATGCACTCCGCCGGGCGTGAGGCGCGCAATGCCGTCGATGCGGCTCGCGACCGTGTCGCCGCCGCCCTCGGATGCGCCCACCGCGAGGTCGTCTTCACCTCCGGGGGAAGCGAGGCCGACAACCTCGCCCTGCGCGGCATCCTGGAACGCCAGCGCGAGCGCGGCCGCCACCTCGTGATCACCGCGATCGAGCACGACGCGGTGCTCAAGACCGCCGAAGCGCTTGCCGAGAGGGGCATCGCGGAGGTCACCGTGGTCGGCTGTGACGCGCGGGGATGCGTCGACGCCGCCGAGGTGGCGGACGCGGTCCGCGACGACACCCTGCTGGTGTCTGTAATGCTCGCCAACAACGAGGTCGGCACCATCCAGGACGTGACCGCGGTGGCGGCCGGGGTGCGCGCACGCAACCCCCGCACGCTGCTGCACAGCGACGCGGTGCAGGGCTTGGGGAAGCTGCCCATCGCGGTCGGCACCCTCGGGGTCGACCTGATGACGGTGACGGCGCACAAGGTCTACGGCCCCAAGGGCGCGGGGGCGCTCTTCGTGCGCAGCGGAGTGGCGCTCGACCCGCAGATCACCGGTGGCGGTCACGAACGGAACCGCCGCAGCGGCACGGAGAACGTCGCCGCCATCGCCGGCTTCGGCGCCGCCGTCGACCTGGTCGAGCGCGAACGCGACGCCGAGATGCCGAGGATGGCGCGGCTGACGGAGCGGCTGCGCTCGATCGTCTGCAGCGGGATCCCCGACGCGGTGGTGACCGCCGACGGCGCACCCCGCCTGCCGAGCTTCGCCACCTTCGCCTTCCCGGGGCTGGAGACCGAGGTGCTGGTCACCCTGCTCGACCAGCAGGGCGTCTGCGTGTCCGGGGGCTCGGCCTGCTCCAGTGGCGCCCACATGCCGTCACACGTGCTGGTGGCGATGGGCCTGCCGCCCGGCCTCGCCGGCGGAGCGCTGCGCTGCACCCTGGGGCGCGACACCTCCGACGCGGATGTCGACCGGGCCGGAGGTGCCATCGTGGCGGCGGTGAGGCAGCTGCGGTCGACGGGGATGCCGGCGGCCGTCTGACCCCGGCGGCGGCTCCGACCCTCGGGCTCGCTATAATCCTGACCATGACGGTAGGAATTTCGCGCTCGGCCTCGTTCTCGATGCGGGTCTCGTCCAAGGCCCACTACGGCCTGCGGATGATGACCGAGTTCGCCAAGGCCTACGGTCGCGGGCCGCTCAGCCTGGCCGAGGTCGCCCGGGTGGAGCAGCTGCCGCTCTCCTACCTCGAGCAGCTGGCCGCCCAGCTCCGCCGCGGCGGTCTCATCGAGAGCACCCGGGGGGTGCACGGCGGCTACGTCCTGGCCAAGCCGCCGCTGGAGATCACCGTCCTCGACATCGTCACCCTGGTCGAGGGCGAGGTGGCCCCGGTCGACTGCCTGGCCCACGGCTACGAGCCCGGCTCCTGCGTCCGCGAGGGCGACTGCGCGTCGCGCTCGCTCTGGGGGCGGCTCAAGCAGAGCATCGACTCCGTCCTCTCCGGCACCACCCTCGCCGAGCTGGTGGCCGACAACACCCTGGTGCACGCGCTGGCCCCGCTCGAGCGGCTGCCGGTGCTCACCAAGGAGGCGGCGGCCCGTGCCTGAGCGCCCGACCCTGGTCGTCGAGGGGCTGCACGCCGCCGTCGAGGGCAAGGAGATTCTCCGCGGCGTCGACCTCCGGGTTCCCGCCGGTGAGGTCCACGCGCTGATGGGCCCCAACGGCTCGGGCAAGAGCACCCTCGCCTACACCCTGATGGGTCATCCCAAGTACGAGGTGACCGGCGGGCGCGCCGGCTTCGACGGTCACGATCTGCTGCCGCTGAGCGCCGATGAGCGCGCCCGGCTTGGCCTCTTTCTCTCGTTCCAGTATCCGACCGCGATTCCCGGCGTCACCACGGTGAACTTCCTGCGCGCCGCGCTCAAGGCGCTCGGCAAAGAGCTGCCGGCGCGGCAGTTCCTGCAGACGCTCAGCAGCGAGATGGCCACGCTCAAGATCGACGAGGGCTTTCGCGCTCGGTATATCAACGACGGCTTCTCGGGCGGCGAGAAGAAGCGCATGGAGATCCTGCAACTGGCGGTGCTGCGACCCCGGATGGCGATTCTCGACGAGACCGACTCCGGACTCGACATCGATGCCCTGCGCACCGTTGCCGAGGGCGTCAACCGGGTGATCGGTGAGGACATCGGCATCCTCCTGATCACTCACTACTCCCGCATCCTCGAGTACCTGCGGCCCGACGCGGTGCATGTGCTGCATCACGGCCGGGTGGTGGCCAGTGGCGGACACGAGCTCGCTCGCAGGATCGAATCCGAAGGCTACGACCCCATCCTGGGCGCCGCGGCGGGCGCGCCGGCATAGCACGAGGAACACCAGCACCATGGCTGTCGAAGCACACGAGCTGACCAAGGACTACAAGTACGGCTTCCACGACGCCGACATCTCGGTCTTCCGCACCGAGAAGGGGCTCTCGGAAGCGGTCGTCGCCGCCATCAGCGACCACAAGCACGAACCGGAGTGGATGCTCCGATTCCGCTTGAAGGCGCTCGCCCACTTCCAGAAGCGCGCCATGCCCGCCTGGGGCGCCGACCTCTCCGGCATCGACTTCGACAACATCTACTACTACGTCAAGCCCGTCGAGGAGCAGAGCCGCAGCTGGGACGACGTGCCGGCCTCGATCAAGGAGACCTTCGACAAGCTTGGCATCCCCGAGGCGGAGCGCAAGTTCCTGGCCGGAGTGTCGGCTCAGTACGACTCGGAGGTCGTCTACCACAACATCCGCGAGGACCTGGGCAAGCTCGGCGTCGTCTTCGGCGACTGCGACACCGGTCTGCGCGAGCATCCCGAGATCTTCCGGAAGTACTTCGGCACGGTGATCCCGCCCAACGACAACAAGTTCGCCGCCCTCAACAGCGCGGTGTGGTCGGGAGGTTCGTTCGTCTACGTTCCCGCCGGGGTGCGCGTCGACATCCCGCTGCAGGCCTACTTCCGCATCAACAGCGACAACATGGGTCAGTTCGAGCGCACCCTGATCATCGCCGAGGAAGGCGCATACGTCCATTACATCGAGGGCTGCACGGCGCCGAACTACTCCAGCGATTCGCTGCACTCCGCGGTGGTGGAGATCATCGCCCACAAGGACGCCCACGTCCGCTACACCACCATCCAGAACTGGTCCGACAACGTCTACAACCTGGTCACCAAGCGCGCCGTCGCCTACCAGGGCGCCAAGGTCGAGTGGATCGACGGCAACCTCGGCAGCAAGGTGACCATGAAGTACCCGGCCATCTATCTGATGGGCGAGCACGCCCACGGCGAGGTGCTCTCGGCGGCGTTCGCCGGACCAGGCCAGCACCAGGACGCCGGCGCCAAGTGCATCCATGTCGCTCCCCACACCACCAGCAACATCGTGTCGCGCTCGATCAGCAAGGGCGGCGGACGGACCTCATACCGCGGTCACATCAAGGTGTATCCCAAGGCGGAGGACGTGCGGGTCAACGTCCGCTGCGACGCCCTGCTCCTCGACGAGGATTCGCAGAGTGACACCTATCCGTACATGGACGTGGAGAACCCCGAGGTCACCATCGGCCACGAGGCCACGGTGAGCAGGGTCGGGGAGGACCAGATCTTCTACCTGATGTCGCGCGGCATCCCCGAGCAGGACGCCACCGCGCTGATCGTCAACGGCTTCTTCGAACCATTCGTCAAGGAGCTGCCGATGGAGTACGCGGTCGAGCTCAACCGCCTGCTCGCGGTGCAGATGGAGGGGTCGGTCGGGTGAGGATCGAGCCCCTCTCCGCCCTTTGACCATGTCCATCCAGCTGCCCATCGCGGGAGCGGTCGGGGCGGCGGCCGTCGAGGCGCGTCGCGCCGGCGCACCTGCCTGGCTGGCAGAGCGCCGCAGCGCCGCCTGGGAGGCATTCACCGAGCTGCCCATGCCCTCGCCGCAGCGCGACGAGGACTGGCGCCGGACGGATGTGTCCGAGCTGCGGCTGGAGGAGTACATCGCCGATCCCGGCACAGCCGCGGCCGGGGAGGCGTTGCTGCAGGCGATGTCGCAGCTCCGACTCCGCGCCGCCCCGGAGGCGGCCTTCGTGGCCAGCACCCGCCGGGGCCTGCGCCGTCGTGAGGGCACCGACATGCTCGACGCGCAGGGGGTGATCATCTGCTCCCTCGACGATGCCGCCGTCCAGCATCCCGAGCAGCTGCGGCGAGCGCTGTCGACCGTCCCCCCCGAGGAATCGAAGTTCCTCGCCCTCTGGAACGCGCTCTGGCGTGGCGGTTGCTTCGTCTACGTGCCGCCGGGGGTGGAGGCGCGGGTCCCGGTGTGGGCGGCCCACACCGCCGCCGGGGCCGGCGCCGCCATCTTTCCGGCCACCGTCGCCGTGCTCGACGACCGCGCCTCGCTCACCCTCATCGACGTCTACGCCTCGCCGGCGGGAGACGACGACATGGTCAGCGTCGCCGCCACCCCGCTGGTGCTCGGCGAAGGAGCGCGCCTCGACTACTGCCTGCTGCAGCAGTGGGGCATGGGCACCTGGCACGTCGCCACGCACCGTGCCAGCGCCGGCCGGGACGCCCGGCTGCGGTTCTTCGGCGCCACCCTGGGAGCACGCCTGCAGAAGGCGTACTGGGAGGTGCTGCTCGACGGTCAGGGAGCCGAGGCCACGCTGACCGGGATCTGCTTCGGCGACGGCGCGCAGCACCTCGACCACCAGTCGCTGCAGGATCACCGTGCCCCCCAGACGCGCAGCGACCTGCTCCTCAAGGTCGCGGTGCGCGATGAGGCGCGCAGCATTTACGGCGGTCTGATCGAGGTGCAGCGGAGGGCTCAGCAGAGCGACGGATACGTCCAGAACCGCAACCTGATGCTCAGCCGCGGCGCTCGGGCCAGCGGCATCCCGCGCCTGGAGATCAAGGCCGATGACGTGCGCTGCAGTCACGGGGTGACTGCCGGGCACATCGACAACGACCAGCGCTTCTACCTGGAATCCCGCGGTGTCCCCAGGGCCGAGGCCGACCGCCTCATCGTCCGCGGCTTCATGCAGGACGCCCTCGACCGCTGCCCCCACCAGGGGGTGCGCGAGCTGCTCACCGAGCTGCTCGACGAGGAGATCGCCGGACACCCCGTCGCCGGGGTGAGCAGCGACGAGGACGTGGCATGAGCGCGCTGCGGTACCCCCGCGAGGAGGGTGAGCCGACGGCGCCGCGCTGGGTGACCGTCGGTCGCACCGAGGACATCCCCGCCGGGCATGCGGCCCGGGTCGACATCCACGGCACTGCGGTGGCCATCGTCAACTGCAACGGCGAGCTCTTCGCCATCGACGACACCTGCTCCCACGCCGAGGCGTCGCTCAGCGAGGGCGAGCTCTATCCGGACGAGTGCGCCATCGAGTGCCCGCTGCACGGCTCGACCTTCAACCTGCGCACCGGCGAACCGCTGACCCTGCCCGCCGTCGAGCCGGTGCGCGCCCATCGCATCGCCGTCGAGGACGGTCTGATCAAGGTTGCCCTGGAAGAGGACTGACCGAGTGACCGCGATCACCGACCCGGCAACCCTCGACGTCGATCGTGTCCGCGCCGACTTCCCGGTGCTGGCGCGGCGCATCGGGGAGCGACCGCTGGTCTACCTCGACTCCGCCGCCACCTCGCAGAAGCCGCTGCCGGTGCTCGACGCGGTCGAGCGGTACTACTGGTACAGCAACGCCAACGTCCACCGCGGAGTCCACACCCTGGGTACCGAGGCCACCGAGCTCTTCGAGAACGCCCGCCGTCGCATCGCCGCCTTCATCGACGCCCCCGAGGACGGCGTGGTCTTCGTGCGCAACGCGACCGAGGGCATCAACCTGGTGGCGGCGTCGTACGCCCGCGAGCTGCTCTCCCCCGGTGACCGCATCGTCCTCACCGAGATGGAGCACCACAGCAACCTGGTCCCGTGGCAGCTGGCGGCGGAGCACGCCGGGCTCGAGCTCGCCTACATCGGGGTGCGCGACGACGGCACCCTCGACCTCGAGCGCGCCGCGGAGCTGCTCCGGCCACCGACCAGACTGCTCAGCATCGCCCATCAGAGCAACGTGCTGGGGACCATCAACCCGGTGCGACAGCTGGTGGAGATGGCGCACGAGCACGGCGCCGTGGTGTGCGTCGACGCCGCCCAGAGCGTCCCGCACATGCCCGTCTCGGTGCGCTCGCTCGACTGCGACTTCCTCGCCTTCAGCGGGCACAAGATGTGCGCTCCGATGGGGATCGGCGTGCTCTGGGCGCGGCCGGAGCTGCTCGAGCGCATGCCACCCTTCCTCGGGGGTGGCAGCATGATCCTGCGCGTCGACCTGGACCATTCCACCTGGAACAGCGTGCCCCACAAGTTCGAGGCGGGCACCCCGGACGTGGCCAGCGCCGCCGGGCTGGCGGTCGCCTGCGACTACCTCGACGCCGTCGGCCGCGACCGCATCCATGCGCATGAGCTGTCGCTGACCCGGCACCTCCTCGACGTCCTCGACGAGGTGGGCGGGCTCTCCGTCTACGGGCCGGGCAGCGTCCCCGAGCGAGGCGGAGCGGTGTCCTTCAACGTCGCCGACGTCCACCCTCACGACGTCGGCACCATCCTCGACCGCGAGGGCGTGGCCGTCCGCGCCGGGCACCACTGCTGCCAGCCGCTGATGCGGCGGCTCGACGTCGACGCCACGGTGCGCGCCTCGATGTACCTGTACAACACGCACGCCGAGATCGACGCGCTGGGAGCGGCCCTCCACGAGGTCAAGCGGGTCTTCAGGGTCTGAGCCCCGCCGGGTACAATCTCTACCGTGGCAGTCGGATTTTCCAGTGTCGACGACGAGCTCTTCCGGGAGATCATCCTCGACCACTACCGCAACCCCCGGCACAAGGGCGGCCTGGATCCCGCCGACGTCACCCTGGAGGCGAACAACCCCCTCTGCGGTGACGAGATCCTGCTCAGCCTGCGGCTGCGCCAGGGGGCGGTGGAGGGCATCGCCTTCTCCGGCCGGGGCTGCTCGATCAGCCAGGCGTCGGCGAGCATGATGTGCGACAGCGTCGCCGGCAAACCGACCGACGAGGCGTCGGCGACGGTGCAGCGCTTTCGCGACATGATGCTCGCCGAGGGCGGCGTCGACGGGCTGGGAGATCTCGAGGCTCTGCAGGGCGTGAAGCGCTATCCGGTGCGGGTCAAGTGCGCGCTGCTCCCGTGGAACGCTCTGCTCCAGGGTCTCGCCGATGGCAGCGCCGGGGAGAACCGACCATGAGCGCAGAGCAACCTGTACCCGCCGGGGAGAACGGCGACGGCATCGACCACGACGGTGATGGGGCGGAGGAGCGGCCGAGCAACGACGCCGTTCTCGAGGCTCTCAGCCAGGTCTACGACCCGGAGATCGGCATCGACATCGTCAACCTGGGGCTGGTCTACGACACCGACGTCGACGACGACGGGCTGCTCACCGTCGACATGACCCTCACCTCGCCGTACTGCCCGATGGGGAGCATCATCCAGACCCAGGTGCATGCCGTCGCCACCCAGCTGCCCGGCGTCAACGACGTCCGCGTCAACCTGGTCTGGTCGCCTCCCTGGGATCCCCGGGTCATGGCCTCGGACGAGGCCAAGCTGGAGCTGGGCATCTACTGATGACGGTGGACGAGCGGCTGTTCACCCGCGAGGAGGCGGAGGTCCTGATCCCGCGGCTCTGTACGCTGCTCGAGGGGCTGGTGGAGGTCAGCCGGCAGCTGGCCGACCCGGAGCTGCTGCGCACCGCTCGCACCGGCGCCGCCGGCAACGGCGGGGGACGGGCGGCGCGCCAGCTGCTCGAGGGCGGCGACCGGTTCAACCGGATCGTCGGCGAGATCGAGGACCTCGGCATCGTCGTGCGCGACCCGTCCACCGGTCTGGTGGACTTCCCCGCGGAGCGCGACGGCCGTCCCGTCTACCTCTGCTGGCGGCTCGGCGAGGCGGCGGTCGGTTTCTGGCACGACCGCGACACCGGCTACATGGGGCGGCAGCCTCTCTAGGGAACGCTACCCGACCTCACAGCGAAGCATGTCGTCGAGGGTCTCGCGCCGGCGCACCAGCCGCGCCCTCCCGTCGCCGACGAAGACCACGGCCGGTCGCGGGTTGACGTTGTAGTTCGAGGCCATCGCCAGCGAGTAGGCCCCCGAGGCGGGAACGGCGATGACGTCACCGGGGACCAGCCGGGGAAGCTCGACGTCGTGGGCCAGGATGTCGGTGGACTCGCAGTAGCGACCGGCGATGGTCACCGTCTCGACCGGCCTGCGCTCGGCGTCGCCGGCGAGCATCGGCTGATAGCGGGCGCCATAGAGCTTGGGCCGGATGTTGTCGCCCATCCCCCCGTCAACCGCGACGTAGGTGCGCACCCCCGGGATCTCCTTGCGACCCCCCACCGTGTAGAGGGCGACCCCGGCCGGACCGGCGACGCTGCGCCCCGGCTCGACCAGCAGGGCGGGCAGCGGCAGTCCCCGCTCACCGAAGACGGCGCCGACTGATTCAGTCACAACCGACATGAACTCCCGAGGCGTGGGCGGATCGTCGTCGTCGGTGTAGGCGATCCCCAGGCCACCGCCGACGCTGAGCTCGCGGGCGACGAAGCCGAGCTCGTCGCGTGCCGCCGCCAGGAGGCCGGCGGCGATGCCGATGGCAGCGGGATAGCAGCGCAGGTCGAAGATCTGCGACCCGATGTGCATGTGCACGCCGCGCAGGTCGATCGCGCCGACACCGATCGCCCGGCGTAGCGCCACCATCGCCTGACCGCTGTCGACGCCGAAGCCGAACTTGCTGTCCAGCTGGCCGGTGCTGATGAAGTCGTGGGTGTCGGGGCGGATCCCGGGGGAGATCCGCACCAGCGCACCGGCTGACGGGCGGCGCGGGGAGGCGGCGAGCAGGTCGAGCTCGTGATCGGAGTCGATGACCAGATGACCGATGCCGGCGCCGAGCGCGGCCTCCACCTCGGCGGCGTCCTTGTTGTTCCCCGCGAACCCGATCCACGCGGGCGGCATCCCCGCCTCCAGGGCGATCGAGAGCTCGCCACCGCTGACGACATCGATGCCGCAGTCCTCGTCGCGGAGGATTCCGACCATGGCGCGGCCGAGGTAGGCCTTGGCGCTGTAGAGGACCTCGCCTCCCGCGGGCCATTGCCGCAGGGCCTCGCGATAGCCTCGCAGCCGGGCACGCAGGGTGGCCTCGTCGAAGACGTAGAGCGGCGTGCCGAAGCGGTGGGCGAGCTCGACCAGGTCGCAACCACCGACCGACAGCCGGTCGCCGGCGGTGCGCGCGGCGGTGTCGGGCAGGAGCATGACGGCCGATGGTAGTGGGCGCCAGGAAAGTCGCGTCCTGCGCGCCGCGTCCGGCGGGTACACTGAGCGCGCGTCTCCGGCCGACGTGCCCCCCTGCACCCGAGAACCGACGCAGCGGGCTGGGCACGCGGTACTCCGAGAAAAGGAGGGTCCTGCCGATGCCCGATAGTCCAAGTACGACTTCCGTCGTGACCAGCGCCGAGGTGGGGAGCTGACGGACGGGTCCTCACTGATCTAGGAGGCGCAGACCGCGACCCGTCGCGGTCGTCTCACCTCCGAGCGCTTGCACGGGGCGTCCACCGGCCGGTGGGCGCCCCGTTGTGCTGTCAGGGCACGCGCCGGCGGAGACCGGAGGGGACGGTGGGTTCAGCCCAGCGTGGCGATGCGCGGCTGCGCCTCGCGAGTCGCCTCGGCCGGCGCCGGCACCAGCTGGTCCTTCTCGACGTATCCCTCGGCCCCGCTGCCCAGACGCACCTCGACCAGGGTGCCGTGGTCGGCAATGGCGGTGATGCGCGAGGCGGTCAGGATGGCCTCACCGCGCGGACCGTCGACTCGCGGCTCGAGGAGCAGCCGGTAGGGCATCCCCGCCCACGACGCCACCAGGCTCACCGGCCCGGGCGGGATGATCCGCTCGCGATAGATGGTTCGCTTGTCACGCGCCCCGCGGGAGAGCAGCTGCACCACCTGCAGGGCGCGGCTGGTGGGGCTGGCGCCGGCGCTCGACTCGACCAACACCTCGGTGCCGGCCGCGACCGGGCGGGCCTCCACGCGCACCTGCCGCGGACGCGGCACCCGCCGGCGCCACTGGCCGAAGAACCCGCGCCGCGCGACCTCGACCGCCCGGGCGACGTCCGGGCCGAGAACCTCGAAGCGGTACGGAGGCGTCCCCGCGACCTGCTCGGTGGCGGCGAAGACCTCCCGCGCCGGCGCGGGGGTGACAAAGCGCCAGGTGTGGGCGCGCGGTCTGCCGAGCATAGCGGGATTGTAGGCACCAGCCGACGCCGGCCCGGATCTGCACCGTCCGACACGCCGGCTCCCAGTGAGCCACACCTGCTGCCCGTCATCTGCACCCTCGCCACTGTCTTCGTCGGGTTGGAACGACTCGTCACCCTCGCCCGACGGGTGAGCACTGCCCGCGGATCTCGGATACGCTCGCCGCATCAGCGGCGGCCGCCCGGTTGCGGTCGCAGCGGTCGCCGCGCCCGTCGTCACCGCAACCGTCGCAGCAACGCGTCACCGCTGAGGACAGACCCATGCCCGCACTGCCCGTTGCCCAGGCCGCCCTCGCGCTCGGCTGGTCGGAGGACACCGTCCGCCGTCGCGTCAAGTCCGGCCAGCTGGAGTCGAGCACCGACCCGCTCGGCCGCCTCCTGGTGATGGTCAACCCCGCTGACGTGGTCGAGGACATCGGCACCGTGGAGGTCACCGGTCGGTCTGCCGCGGATGCCAATGGCGCAACGCCCGCAGACCTGCGTTCGACGCTGGCGCAGCTGGCGGCGACGGACGCACGGGCCGCAGCCCTCGAGCGCGAGCGCGACCTGCTCGCCGGTCATGTCCAGACGCTCACCGCCGAGCTCGACGCTCGCCGCACCGAGGTCGGCGACCTGGTGCGGGCGCTGCATCAGCAGCAACTGCTCCACGCGCGCAGCGCCGGGATCCCGCTGCTGAGCGCCGGCGGCGACGTCGTCGTCGCCGAGACCAGCGTTCCGGCGGGGCAGCGGCCCTGGTGGCGCCGGCGCCATCGGAACACCTCTCCGGTCCCCTGACGGCGGGTGGCCCGGGTTGTCGACCGCTTGGACCGGGCAGCCTGGGTCGTGCCACGGTTGTTTGTCGCTCATACAAGTAGGATGGCCGCCACCCTCCGAGCCGGAACCCGCGGGCAGCGGGTGGGCAGCGGTGCCAGCCAGAGAGGCGCAGACAGGCCCCTAGGTGAGCAGCGGTCGCCTGCGCAGCGCGAGCCGTTCGGCCAGGCGCGGCAGCGGTCCCAGCCAGGGCCACAGCGCCAGCTCCTGGCAACGGTGGTGGCGCACCACCTCGCCGTTCCAGCGGGTCTTGAACTCGAAGTACCCCGCCCCCGGCGCGGCGGGGTCTTCGTGGTTGGGAACGCCCCACATGTCGTACGTCCGGCAGCCGCAGCCGAGCCCCCACTCGATCGCCCGCCAGTGGAGCAGGTAGCTGGGATGGAGACGGGCATGGGCCGGCGAGCTGCCGCCGAACAGGTAACACAGGCGCGGGCCGGCCGCGACCGCGATCATCCCCGCGGCGTCCTCGCCGCTGACCGACGCCAGCAGCACCGCGACCGGACAGCTGCCGCGCAGGCAGCGCACCGCCGCGCGGTGGTAGTCGAGATCGCGCCCGACGAAGCCCCCGCGCCTTGCCGCCTGATCGAAGAGCGGCTGGAAGCGCGCCACCGCGGGCTCCGCGTCCGCCCCAGCGTGGATCTCCACCCGGACACCCGACCGGTCGGCGTGGCGGATGTGATGGCGGGTGCTGGCCTTGAGCCCGGCAAGCACGGCCTCGGTGCCCGGCGCGAGGTCCAGCAGATAGGTCTTTCGATGCTGAACGTCGTACCGGCTGGGGCGCAGCCGCAGCGCCCGCAGCAGCCCGGGCGCCTCCGGGTCTTCGATGCGCCACTCGGGATCCAGCTTGAGGACCAGGGAGCGGTGGCGGCGGGCGATCGCTGCCGCGGCGCCGAGCAAAGCCGCGGCGGGCGCCACCTCGGAGGTGCCGGTCAGGGCCGGACCCCGGGGCCCATAGGCGAATCCGGCCCCAACCGGGCCGCGCCGCACCAGCAGCTGGAGGGCGCCGGTGGCGCCCTCCGGGCCCTCGGCGAGCAGGCGGTGCACCCGCCAGCCGCCCTGCTGCTTGAGCTCGCCCCACCCCCAGGTCTGCAGCAGGTTGCCCCCCGCCGCGTCGAGGACGAAGCGGTCCCACCGGGCTCGATCCGCGGAATGAGCGAGACGGACGCTGACCGCGGTCGTCGGCACGGTGCTGCATTGAAGCGCAGGCCACCCCTCCGGTGTGCCGGGCCGCCCGGAGCGGACGGCGCGGCCACCCCAGAAGGCGGCGGGCGCTCGACCCGACCTCAGACGGCCGGCGGCGGCAGCGCCACGGCGTAGCGGCGGCACATCTCGCGGAAGCGCTCTTGCGCCGGGGCGTCGAGCAGGTGTTCGTGGCGGGCAACCAGGGGGGCGACGACCTGGCGCAGCTGAGGCCCCCGCGCCATCCACTGGAAGTAGCTGCGACCGCCATGGTGGTAGGGGCCGTAGAGGGTCGAGCCCGGGAACGTCCGCTGGAGCCAGCGGAACAGGTCCTCGTGGCGGGTGTGCATCCGGAGCGTCACCTGGGGCTGGCGGCCATCTCCACCGAAGTGGCCCTCGCCTGTGAGCAGGCCGAGGAAGAACCCGGCCGATAGGTCACCGATCTCGAGCCCATGGTGCTCCGGAGAGGTGAGCTCGCTTGCCACCCTGGAATCATCCGGGCCCGCTGTTTCACCGTCAAGATCCACGTGGAACCCGCGCCCGTCCACAGTGTCCACGGCGTGTCCACAGCCGACAACCCGGCCCGCCACGCCGTTGCGCCGCCATAATCGTCGGTCGTGCCTGCCCGTCGGATCATCGCTGTCGCCAATCAAAAGGGTGGCGTCGGCAAGACGACAACGACGATCAACCTCGCCGCAGCCCTCGCCGACCTGGGCCGGCGCGTCCTCATCGTCGACTGCGACCCGCAGGCCAACGCCACCTCCGGCCTGGGCATCACCGGCGCCGAGGTCGTCTCCAGCATCTACGACGTCGTCGTCCTCGGCCAGCCGCTGGCATCGGCCCGCCGGCCCACCATGGTGCCGGGCCTCGACATCGTCCCCGCCACCATCGCCCTTGCCGGCTCCGAGATCGAGCTGGTCGGGCTCGCCCGCAGGGAGCGCCGCCTGCAGTACGCCCTGGATGCGGACATGGGCGGCGACGAGTACGTCCTCCTCGACTGTCCACCCAGCCTCGGCCTGCTGACGATCAACGCCGTCGTCGCCGCCCACGCGCTGCTGGTGCCGATCCAATGCGAGTTCTACGCGCTCGCCGGGCTCGGGCTTCTCACCCACACCATCGAGCTGCTGCGCCGTGACCTCAACCCTGGGCTGGGCGTGGCCGGCATCGTCATGACCCTCTACGACCCCCGGGTGGCGCTCTCCCGGCAGGTGGTGGACGAGGTCCGCGCCCGCTTCCCCGACGACGTCCTGTCCACGATCATCCCCCGCAACGTGCGGCTCAGCGAAGCGCCGAGCCACGGGCTCCCGGTGAGCCGCTACGACTCCGGTTGCCGGGGCGCCTCCGCCTACCGCGCCCTGGCAGCGGAGGTCGACCGGCGTCTCTCCGACGCCGACGTCCAGGTCACCGGAACCCCGGCCATGCTGGCCGCCGCGCCCGGCACCGACCGGTGACGGAGGAGCGCCCCGGCAGACCCCGACGCGGGCTCGGCCGCGGCCTGGAGGCGCTGCTGGGCAGCCCGGCCACCCCCGCCGGGACACAGGCGGCCGCCGAGGGCGTCCTCCTCGAGATCGATCCCGAGGCGGTTGCGCCCAACCCGGAGCAGCCTCGCCGGACCTTCGACGAGGCCGAGCTGGCCGAGCTCGCCGAGTCGATCCGCACCCATGGGCTGCTCCAGCCGATCGTGGTCGAGCGCCAGGCCGGCGGCTTCCGGCTGGTGGCGGGTCACCGGCGCCTGCGCGCCGCCCGGCTGGCGGGCATGGCCACCATCTCGGCGGTGGTCCGCCCCGCCACCGACTCGGATCGCGACGCCCTCGAGCTGGCCCTGATCGAGAACCTGCAGCGCACCGATCTGTCCCCCCTCGAAGAGGCGGCCGCCTATGCGCGCCTGGCCGACACCTTCGGCCTCTCGCACGAGGCGATCGGGCTGCGGGTCGGCCGGAGCCGCGCCGCGGTCAGCAACACCGTCCGGCTGCTCGCCCTCAGCCCGGCGGTGCAGACGGCACTGAGCCAACGCCGTCTCAGCGCCGGCCACGCGCGCGCCCTCCTCGCCCTGAGCGAAGGCCACCTCCAGGAGCGCCTGGCCGCCGACGTCGAGGTGCGCGGGCTGAGCGTCCGCCAGACCGAGGAGGCGGTGGCCGCGATCCTGGGCCGGCCGGCGGGCTCGGCGCCGGCGGCCCCAGCAGCAGCCACCGCCCCAGCCACCGAGCACGACGCCCCCGACGACCGCGCCCTGGAGCGCGGGCTGGAACAGGCGCTCGGTACTCCCGCGCACCTGCAGCGACACCGCCGCGGCGGTCGCCTGGTGATCGACTTCTTCAGCGACGAACAGCTCGACGGCCTCTACGCCCGCCTCGGCGGCCCACCGCTGTGACGCCAGGCGGTCACACTGATAGTGTCAACTCAGACAAAAACTCACCAGCGCCCACCGCCGCCGGTGACCTCGCAGCCGCCACGCCTGCGCCATCGTCGGCCGAGAACGCGACAGCCGATGGCATGCCGTCCCACCACGGCGGTGACGGCGGTTCGGCGTCGCAGCCACCCCCCCTACAATGGGTCGCCGTGTCCGAGGTCGCCGCGCCCCCGCCGCCAGTACGGACGCGTACCCGGACCTCACGCACGCTGGTGCGCGACATCCTCGAGGTGCTCGCCCTCGCCCTCGCCCTCTACATCGTCATCGCCTTCGCGCTGCAGACCGTCCGCGTCGACGGCACCAGCATGGTTCCCACCCTCGACAACAACGATCTGCTCTTCGCCAACAAGCTCTCCTATCACTTTCACGCGCCGGAGCGCGGCGACATCGTCGTGCTGCGCCCGCCTGACGACCCCTCGCGTGACTTCATCAAACGGGTCATCGGGGTCCCCGGTGACACCCTGCAGATCGACGGCAAATGGGTCGATCCCGGCAAGCCCGGTTCCGCTCCTCAGACGGCGATCCTGATCAAGCCCGACGGACGCGGCCCCTGGCAGCACCTCAGCGAGCCGTACCTCCCCGATCCCTGGGTGACCAACACCTTCTGCTGCGACAGCACCGGACACACCACCAGCTCGCCGTCGCCGCTGACCCTGCCCAAGGATCAGTTCTTCGTCCTCGGCGACAATCGCAACGAGTCGCGTGACTCCCGCTTCATCGGGCTGATCCCTCGGGCCAACATCATCGGCAAGGCCTGGGTCCGCATCTGGCCGCTCGGCCGCCTCGGCTTCTTCGGTTCGGGTCCGAGCCTTGCACCGGTGGCGGCGATGACGCTGCCGCTGCCGCTGGTGCGCCGCGGGCGCCGCCGGCAGCTTGCTCGCGCCGCCTGACCAGGCCGGGCGCAGAGCCGCTACTCGAGGACCCAGCGGGCGACGGTCCGCTCCCACTCCACCAGCTCGTCGCCGCGGAAGAACAGGGCCACCTCCGCGGCCGCGCGCTCGGGAGAGTCGCTGCCGTGGACGACGTTCATCCCGATGTCCACCGCGAGGTCGCCGCGGATGGTCCCCGGCGCCGCCTGGGCCGGGTCGGTGGCGCCCATCATCGCCCGCACCATGGCCACCGCCCCCGAGCCTTCCCAGACCATCGCCACCACCGGCGCCGAGGTGATGAACGCCACCAGCCCGGCGTAGAAGGGCTTGCTGCGGTGCTCCGCGTAGTGGGAAGCGGCCAGACCCTGGCCGACCTGCAGCAGCTTCAGCCCCATCAGCTTCAGCCCGCGCCGTTCGAGCCGGCCGATCACCTCGCCCACCAGCCCCCGCTGCACACCGTCGGGCTTGACCAGGACCAGGGTGCGCTCCATGGCCATCAAGCATCTCCCCATGCGACGCCGGCGCGTGCCCTGCCCGCGGTCCGGGTCATCTGGTCAGCATCGTCATAAACTTCTCGGGGCTGCGGAAGGGGCCGATCACCGCGCCGCGCAGCCCGCTGGCCAGCGCCTCACCGGCGACCCGCCGCAGGTCGGCGGCGGTGACCGCGTCGAGCCGAGCCACCACCTCGGCGGGCGTTTCGATCCCGCCGCACAGCAGCTCCTGCTGACCGAGGAAGTTGCAGAGGGCATTGGTGCCCTCCAGCTGGAGCTCCAGCCGCCCCTTGCAGTACTCGCGGGCCTTCTCCAGCTCCGGCTCGGCGACCGGCTCGGCCGCGAGCCGCTCCAGCTCGGCGACGGCGGCGGCCAGGGCGGTGACCGCCCGCCGGGGCTCGCAGCCGAGGTAGACGCCGACGCAGCCGGTGTCGCGGTGCTTGATGGTGAAGGAGTGCACGTCGTACGCCAGGCCACGCCGCTCACGCAGCTCGAGGAAGAGCCGGCTCGACATCCCCTCACCCAGGACCGCGTTGAGCACGTCGACCGGGTAGCGGTCCGGCGACAGGTAGGACGCCGACCTTGCCCCCACCACGAGATTGGCCTGCTCGGTGCGCTTGGAGAGCAGGCGCAGCCGGGGCTCCTCCGGAGGCGGGGCGGCCGCCTCGAACACCGGCCGGGGCCCGTGCCCCCACCCCTCCACCGCCGCCCCGAGCCGTTCCGCCACCCCGTCGCCGTCGAGCGCACCGGCGACGCTGATCACCAGGTTGTCGGCATGGTAATGCCGGCGCAGATGGTGCAGGCAGTCGTCGCGCTCGAAGCTGCGCACCGTCGCCTCGGTGCCCGCGGTGTCGCGACCGAGGGGATGACCCGGCCACATCACCTCGTCGAAGAGGGTGTGGACGTAGTCCTGGGGGTTGTCCTGGTACATCCGCAGCTCTTCGATGACCACCTGGCGCTCCTTCCGAAGCTCGTCGGAGTCGAAGCCCGCATGGAACACCATGTCGCTGAGCACGTCGACCGCCAGCTCGAGGTGCGCCCGCGGGACCTTGGCCCAGTAGAGGGTGATCTCCTTGTCGGTGGCCGCGTTCAGCGCCCCCCCGACCCCCTCGATCGCCTCGGAGATCGCCCGCGCGGTGGGATAGCGACGCGCACCCTTGAACACCATGTGCTCGATGAAATGAGCAAGCCCGGTGGTGGTGGCGGTCTCGTGGCGAGAACCCACCCCGAACATCAACGCGAGCGACACCGAGGCTCGCTCGCGCATCGGCGCAACGATGATGCGCGCGCCGCTGGGATGACGGACGAGGCGGTACGCGCTCTCGGCGCCGGGCACGGCGGCCCAGTCTATCGGGGACGCCGGCGCCGGGCGCATCTCAGCCCGGCTCGCGCGCCAGCTGGCGGCGGCCCAGGATCAGGGCGTCGCCCAGTCCGGTGGCACCCTGCCGGCCGCGCACCAGCAGCCGGTTGACCAGCGCTCCACTCCGCCATTCGAGCGTCACCTGCACCGCGGTGATCCCGGTGGGGGCACTCGCCGCCTCGATGGTGGCGTGGCCGGCGTCGCCGAGGGGGCCGGTCGACAGCAGCTCGGCGCCGGCGACATGGTCGAAGGCGGCGACCTCGCTGGCGTAGGCAGCGGCCGCCCCCGCGGTGCTGCCGAAGCGCTCGACCAGGCTGATCACGTCGAGCGGCCCGTTGGCGGTGGCCAGCTCCGGGGCGGGGAGCAGATAGCGCGCCCTGGCGGCGTCGACCAGCCCGTCACCCCGCAGCGTCGCCGCCGACACCCCCGCCGGCGCCGCCCCGCCCACGTCGATGCGGTGCGCCGCCTCGACCACGGTGAAGCCGGCAGACGGGAGGTCGTCGAGCCGCAGCACGTAGCCGGTGGCCAGCACCGACCTGGCCGGCGGCGAGACCGCCGAGCCGCACCCCGGGGCGACGATCGCCGGCAGGACCGCCAGCGCAGCCCACCGGACGACGGCCATCGCGCTGTTCAGCGCGGTCCGTACCCGCTCCGCGGAGGGCGACCGCCGCGCTCGCCGCCACCCGGCCGGCCGCCGCGGTATCCCGGACGCGGTCCTCGGGGGATGCCGTGGAACGTGCCGGCGACCTCCTCCGGCCCCCCCTGCGCCGGTCCGGTGGGATGGATGGTGACCCGCCGTCCCGGCTCCTGACCGACGCTCTCGGTGCGCACCCCCTCATCGCTCTCCAGGGTGATGTGGATCACCCGGCGCTCGTACGCGTGCATCGGATCGAGGGAGTAGCGCTGACCCGTCCGCTTCACCCGATGCGCCAGGCGAAGCGCGAGCTCGCGCACCTGCTCCTCGCGCCGCGCGCGGTAGCGCTCGACATCGAGCACCAAGCGCCGTCCTTCGGTCTGGTTGTCCCCCATCATCAGATTGAGCACCGTCTGCAGCGCCCGCAGGTTCTCGCCTCGCCAGCCGATCAGCAGCCCGAGGTCGTCGCCGCTGACGTCGAGCACCACCGGCTCGCGACCGGCGTCGGCGGGACGGGTCGCCGCCACCCGCCGCACCGTCACCCGGGCCGGGATCTCCATGCGGGTCAGCAGCTCCTCGAGCAGCGCCCGCGCCCGGGCCGCGTACTCGTCGAGGGGACGCACCCGCACCCTGGCGGTCGCCGTCGACATCCGCTCACCGGGAAACGCCCTGGCTCCCTCGGAGAGAACCTCGATCTCCGCCTGGTCCCGCTCGATCCCGAGCTCTGCCAGCGCCTGGGCGACGGCCTCATCGACCGTGTCCGCGCTGGCCTCCGCCACCTTCTCTGCGCTCGAGGGCGCTGCTGCACCCGCGCTGGTCTCGCTCAACCTCTCACTCCCCGACTGCCGGCCACCGCGCCGGTCCGATGCTCATCGCCTGCGTTTGCGCCGCGACCCGCCCCCGGAGCGTCCGGCGCCGACGGGCTGACGCCGTGGATGGCCCCCGGCACCAGGACGGCGGCCGTCACCGCCGGCAGCGCCGCGCGCCTCCGGCTCGACCTTGCTGCCGCCACTGGGACGCTGATTGGTCAGCGCCGCCGCGGGAACCGGCCTCGAGTACTTCGTCGTCCGCCCCGCCCCCGGGAACCACGGCGGCACGCTGAGGCTGCCCCAGCCGACCACGAAATACTGCTGCACGATCATGAAGACGCTCTGGGTCACCCAGTAGAGCGCGATGCCCTGTGGAAAGGTGATGCCGAAGATGAAAATGACCGGCGGCATGATGTAGGCCATCTGCCGGCTCATCTGCTGCGCCTGCTTCTGCTGATCGCTCATCACCGGCGTGCTGCGCGGCATCATCATCTTCGACTGCACGAAGGTTGCCAGCGCCGAGAGCAGCGGCAGGATGAGCACCGCGGGATGGCTGAGAGCGCCCACCAGATAGTCGCCGTGCATCACGTGATGGGCCTTGTCGACCCCGGTGGTGCAGCAGGCGTCGACGCCGGTCTTGGTGACGTTGCCGACCCAGAGAAAACCGAGATCGCTGTGCAGATCGCGGGTGACCCCCTGGATGCCCTGATACAGCGCCAGCAGCACCGGCCACTGCACCAGCAGCGGCAGGCATCCCGCCAGCCCCGAGAAGGGACTGATGCCGTGCTCGCGGTAGAGCTTCATCATCTCCGCGTTCAGCGTCTGCGGATCCTTGCGGTACTTCCTCCGCAGCTCCTGCATCTGCGGCGCGATGATCGCCTGCTCCTCCTGCGTCTTCCTCGAGACGCGCAGCTGCCAGGTGAACAGCGGAACCAGCAGCGTCCGGATGATCAGGGTCACCAGGATCACGGCGAGTCCAAAGGCCCCGATCGACTTGGTCGCGCTGAAAGAGGCGAAGCCGTTGTGGAAGTGCGTCAGCAGGAACTGGACGGGAACGACGAGCGCGTAGTGCCAGAGGTCACCGATGGCCTGCGCCGGGTTCACGCCGACGACCTCTGCTTGGCAACCGCCTTGGCGGCGTGGCGGCGGCGCCTCGCCTGGCGCCAGCTGAGGTACTCCTCCGGCACCGGGTCGTAGCCGCTCTCGAAGAACGGGTTGCAGCGGGCGATCCGCCGCATTCCCAGCCACCAGCCCCGGCGAGATCTGAAGCGGGTGATCGCCTCCTGGGTGTACTGGGAGCAGCTGGGATGGAAGCGGCAGCTGCTGAACAGCGCGAAGAGCGGTCCCAGAGTGACCCGGTAGAGGCGGATGAAGGCGAGGCTGAGGCTGGTCATGGAGCAGGCGGACCGGCGGTGGTCAGCCCATTGTGCGCGGCGACCGCCGCCCGAGCGCCGGACGCGGTGGCCGCCGGCGCCTCGTCGCCCGCGCACCGGAGCCGGGCGACCGCCGCCTCCAGGCTTCGCGCGAGGTGAAGGCCCAACTCGGCCGAGGTCGCCGCCGCCGCGCCCGGCGCGGCGACCACCACCAGGTCGATGCCCGCCAGCTGCTGCAGCTGCGGTTGCAGCAGGGCCCGCAACCGCCGCCGCAGCCGGTTGCGGACCACCGCGCTCCCCTGGCTGCGGGGAATGCTGAAGCCGACCCGGGCGACGGCGACCGGGTTGCGCCCGGCGTGGACGCGCAGCGGCCCGCTCATCCCCGAGGCCCGCCACGCGCGGACAGCGACGAATCCGCGCGAACCCCTCAGGCGATGCCCGCGGTTCACCGGACGGGCGCAGGTGTCAGGCGCTTGCGGCCCTTGCGGCGCCGCGCCTTGATCACCTGCCGGCCTCCCGGGGTGGACATGCGGATACGGAAGCCGTGGGTCTTGCGCCGGTAGCGCTTCTTCGGCTGATAGGTCCGCTTGATGGGAGTGCACTCCGTGCTCGAAACTCGTCCGGGGGCTGCCGTAGCGCCGCATCCGGACGGAGGGCGTGCGGAGTATACCAGCCGCCCCGCGCGCCTTCACCGCCAGACGCCGCGCCACCGCCACGTCCGCTGGGTGCGTGTCAAGGTGCCGCTGTCTGTCAGTCCCGCTGTTGCGGAACCGCCCCCTCCGACCTCGTTGACACCTCAACCGCCATTGCTAGACTCCTTGGGCTCCGGCGGGGGGTCCGGCTCCCGGGATCCACGTTCCGTCCACAACCCCCGTCACGGCGCCGACAGATTGGCTTATCCACGGCTGTGCACAACCTGTGCACGAGGGAGCCGGGGCGGAACACCCGACCGCCGTTCCTCCGGCATTCCCACCGGACTGACCGCGGCATGGGGAGGCGACCTGGAAGGTGTCAATGGAGTTCGTACCACGCGGTGGGGGGGCGGGTACGACACCCGCCGATGCCGACCAGATCTGGCAGGCGGCCCAGGAGGAGTTGCGCTTCCAGCTGGCTCGCCCCGGGTACGAGACCTGGCTGCGCAACGCCGTCCTGCTCGGCTGCGAGGACGGCCGCCGCTGGACCATCGGCGTCCCCACCCGCCTGGCCCGTGACTGGCTCACCGAGCGCTACGTGCCGCTGATCCGCGAGACGCTCTCCGGCCTACTGGCCCGCGACTGCGAGGTGGTGATCACCGTCGACCCGGCCGCGGCACCCGCCCTCGACGAGCCGGCCCCACTCTCGGAGCCGGAGCCGGCCGCGCCCATGGCCGACCTCTTCGAGCCGATCCAGCAGGGGTCGGGCGCCGCACGCCTCAACCCCAACTTCACCTTCGCCACCTTCGTGGTGGGCAACAGCAGCCGCTTCGCTCATGCCGCCGCCCGCGCTGTCGCCGACGCTCCTGGACGGGCCTACACCCCGCTCTTCCTGTACGGCGGCGTGGGCCTGGGCAAGACCCACCTGATGCACGCCATCGGCCATGCGGTGCGCGAGGCCAGCGCCCGCCGTCCTCCGAAGGTCGCCTACGTGACCTCCGAGAAGTTCATGAACGAGATGATCGCGTCGATCCAGGAAAACCGGATGAACGACTTCCGGACGCGGTACCGCACCGTCGACGTGCTGCTCATCGACGACATTCAGTTCCTTGCCGGCAAGGATCGCACCCAGGAGGAGTTCTTCCATACCTTCAACGCACTGCACGAGGTGCAGAAGCAGATCGTGGTCAGCAGCGACCGCCCGCCGAAGGACATACCCACGCTAGAGGACCGGCTTCGCAGCCGCTTCGAAGGCGGCCTGATGGCCGACATCCAGCCGCCGGACTTCGAGACCCGGCTGGCGATCCTCAACAGCAAGCTCGGCACCAACTCCTCGCTGGTCGATGACGAGGTCTGCTCCTTTATCGCCCATCGCATTCAGAAGAACATCCGCGAGCTCGAGGGTGCGCTCATCCGGGTCCTCGCCCATGCCTCGATGTACGGCCAGCCGGTCAACCTCGAGGTGGCGCAACAGATCCTCGCCGACATCATCCCCGACGGCAGCAGCCGTCCCATCTCGGTCGAGCTGATCCAGGAGGTGGTGGCCACCCACTACAACATCTCGCTCGAGGAGATGAAGGGACGGCGTCGCGACAAGCACATCGTCTTCCCCCGCCAGGTGGCGATGTTCCTGATCCGCGAGGAGACGGCGTCGTCACTGCCCGCCATCGGAGGCGCCTTCGGCGGCCGCGACCACACCACCGTGCTCCATGCCTTTGAGAAGATCAGCGAGCTCAGCCGCGAGGACGCGCGCCTGCAGGCCGACCTCCGTCACCTGCGCGAGCGCCTGGCGACGCGCTGAGTGCCCGAGGGAGGCGGCTGTGGACGGCACCTGGACGAGCGGAGCACAGTCCCGGAGCGGCCCTGCGCTGTGACTCGTCTGGGCATGACACGTCCCGGCATCAACAGCCCGTCCCGCGGCGCCAGGCCGGACTCGCAAATCGCCCCGGCCGGTTATCCCCGCTGTGCACCCTCTCTACTAGAGAGTCCTGATGTACAGATCACCCGGCGATTAATCTTCACCTGGTGACAACCGCCTGCCAACGCTGAGGAACACCCCTCGATGAAGTGCACCGTCTCCTCGTCGGCCCTGAGTTCCAGCCTGAGCCTGGTCTCGCGCGCGGTGTCACCGCGGTCCACCCTGCCGATCCTGGGCAACGTGCTGGTCGAGACAGGCGACGAGGGTCTGCGGCTCACCGCAACCAACCTCGATCTGACCATCAGCGTCGCCGTTCCGGCGGAGGTTGCCAGCGAGGGGCGGACCACCATCCCGGCCCGGCTGCTGACCGAGTACGTGGGGTCGCTGCTCGACGCCCCCTGCACGCTCGAGCTCAACCCCAGCACTCAGGTGCTGCGCCTGGTGTGCGGGATCCATCGGACCAACATCCACGGCATCGACGCCATCGAGTTCCCCCCGCTGCCGCCTCGCGATACGGGGGCGGGGATCGAGGTGGACGGGCCGGCGCTGGCGGCGGCGGTGACCCAGACGGCGATGGCGGCCAGCGGCGACGAGGCCCGGCCGGTCCTCACCGGGGTGCTGGTGCAGTTCGACGCCGACCGGCTGACCCTGGTGGCCACCGACGGGCACCGCCTGGCGGTGAAGACGCTGGAGGTGGCCGGTGGCGGTGAGGACGCACCCACCGGCAGCATCATCGTGCCGGCCCGTCATCTCACCGAGGTCGCCCGGGCCATCACCCCGGCGCGCCCGGTGGTGCGGGTCGCGGTCAGCCCCTCCCGCAACCAGGTGTTCTTCACCATGCCCGACCTGGAGATCTCCTCGCGACTAATCGAGGGGACCTATCCCAACTACGCCCAGGTCATCCCCGGCGAGAGCACCACCACCGTTACCCTGCCCACCTCGGCGCTGTTGCGCGAGACCCGCACCGTCTCCGTTCTGGCCAAAGATGCCGCCAACGTCGTGCGGCTGCGGACCGGGGACGGGACGCTCACCCTGCTGGCCCAGACCGCCGAGGTGGGCGATGATGAGGCGCCGTTGGAGGCGAGCGTCAACGGTGACGACCTGCACATCGCCTTCAACGCCCGCTACGTCCTCGATGCCCTGGCCGCGGTCGACTCCGACCAGGTGCAGCTTTCGTTCAACGGGCCGTTGAGCCCCGGAGTGATCCGCCCGGTGGGAACCGACGACTACCTCTGCATCATCATGCCGGTGCGGGTCCCGATGTAGGAGAGGGCGCACCGGCGCCGGTGGGCGTCATCGCGCATCCGGCGGAGCCAGGGCTTCTGGTTCAACGTCGTCGCGCATCGCCGCCGTCCAGGGGGGTGAATGCCAGGCGCCGCACCGCGTCGGCGCCGATGCGGGCGTTGACACCGGCGACGATGCGCGGCGACTCCAGCTGGAGCTGGTGGGCGAGGGCGGAGTGGGCGGTGGCGACCAGCAGCGCCCCTCGGCGTAACGACACGGCGCGGCAGAGCGGTGCCACCGCAGCCCCGACCACGTCCGCGAAGGCCTCCTGGACCTGGGCCTCGCGGACCTGGGCGCGAATCCCCATGCGCCGCAGCGCCGGATCGAAGAGGTCGCTCAGTCGCTGTTCGCTCATGCGCCGGCCGCGCCCGCCAGGGCGGCCGGCGTCTCGCCGGTGACGCTGACCCGTCCGGCCTCGACGCTCATGTGCCGCACCTCTCCATGGCGCTCGAGGTCGAGGCCGCCGGCCGCGCTGGTGGTCAACAGCGCCTGAGTGCCGCGCCCGGCCCCGAGCTCGTCGAGCAGCCGGCGGCGGCGCTCGCCGTCGAGCTCGCTGAGGACGTCGTCGAGCAGGAGCACCGGCGTTGTCCCGGTGGCGGCCGCCACGTGCCGGACCTCGGCCAGCTTCCACGCCAGGACGATGCTGCGTTGCTGTCCCTGCGACGCGGCCGCGCGGGCAGGCCGGCCGTCGAGGGTGATCACCACGTCGTCGCGGTGGGGCCCGGCCAGGGTGGCGCCGCGGGCGAGCTCGTCCCCGGCACGTCGGCGCAGGGTCTGCGCCAGCGCCTCGGAGGCGGCCTCGGGATCGGTCGCCGCCGTCTCGCCGCTCTCTCCGTCGACGGCGTAGGCGAGGCCGAGGCGCTCGCTGCCGTCGCTGAGGACGTCGAGCCCCTCGGCGGCCAGCGGTTGCAGCGCCGCCACCAGGCGGGCGCGGGCGGCCCGAACCCAGCCCCCGGCGCGCACCAACTCCTCGGTGAACCCGGCCAGCGGGGCCGCCGAGGCCTCGCCGGCCCGGACCCGGCGCAGCAGCGCGTTCCGCTGCTCGAGGACCCGGCGGAAGCGGACCATCTCGGCTGCGGTGCGAGGCTCGAGCTGGGCGAGGACGACGTCACACAGCCGGCGGCGCGCTTCCGGTGCTCCCTTGACCACCAGCAGGTCCTCCGGCCAGAAGAGCACCACCGGGCACAGGCCGAGGACGGACCTGGCGGGCCGCGGCCTGCCGTCGAGGCTGATGCTGCGCCCGACCCGCTCCGAGCCGTCGGACCGGTGCAGGCGCAGGTCGATCGTCACCGGCGCGGCCGGGCGATGGATGGCGGCCTCGATGTGGGCCGCCGCCTGTCCCCAGCTGATCACGTCGGCGGCGGTGGCGGCGCGGGGTGAACGGGTCAGAGCGGCGGTGGCGACCGCCTCGAGCAGGTTGGTCTTCCCCTGGGCGTTGCGCCCGGCGATGACGTTGAGCCCGGGACCGAGCTCGATCGTCTCGGCCGCGTAGTTGCGGAAGGCGAACAGCCGCAGGCGGTCGACCCTGCAGGCGGCCTCGGTCATCTGCGTCGGCGGGCGAGGCGCGACACCAGCCCGGCGATCTGGGCGGTGGCGTGCGGCCGGGCGGCATGGGGCAGAGCGGCGCGCATGGCGGCGAGGGCGGGCGAGCCGGGAGCGCTGAGCTCCGCGACGGCGCCCACCAGGTCGCGGATTCCGGGGACATATCGCCCCGCGCCGAGGCCGACGACCAGGTCGACGTTGCCGCGCTCCTGGCCGGGCAGGTACGAGGTGAGCAGCAGCGGGAGCTCACAGCTGAGGGCCTCGGTGATGGCACCGGGCCCGGCCTTGGTGACCACCAGGTCGGCGGCGCCCATCCAGTCCGCCATGTTGTCGACAAATCCGGCCACAACGAGCCGGCTGTCCGCGACCAGGCTCTCGAGCCGCCGGCGGAGCCGGGCGTTGCGGCCGCAGATGACCGCAACCTGGAGATCGAGGTTCGCGTCGAGGAGCGCGGTGGCGCGGCGCTCCAGCCCGCCCGAACCTTCGCCGCCGCCGCTGAGCAGGACCACGAACCGGTCGTGGCCGAGGCCGAGGCGGCGTCGCAGCTGGGCCCGTGCGGGCGGGGTGTGGCGAAGGAAGCGCGCGTCGACGGGCAGGCCGAGGTCGAAGCAGCGCTCGGGGGCCATCCCGGCGCGGCGGCAGGCGTCCAGGGCGGCGGGGGAACCGGTGACCAGCGCGTCGACCCCGGCGTAGGTCCAGGCGGCGTGGACGTCGACGAGGTCGGTGATCACGGTGATCAGCGGGATGGACGCACCCGGCAGGCGCTGCAGGACGTGGGCGGCGGGATGGTTGAGCAGCGGGTGGAAGGAGACCACCGCGTCCGGGTGCAGGGCGGTGATCACGTCGTCGAGGCCGGGCTCGACCAGCCGTAGCACGGTGCCGCGCAGGGCGGCGACCGCGGCGCGCGAGTTGGTCGCGCGGAACAATGCTCCCCACACCCACGGTGCATGCCGGATCAGCGGCGAGTACAGCGCCACCACCCGCCCGACCACTGCCGGCGAGGCGTCGGCGAACGGGTCGAGGACATGAACGCTCCAAAGCCCCGCCTCGCCGGTCGCCAGGCAGTGCGCCACCGCCATCGCCGAAGCCCGGTGACCGCCGCCGGTGTCGGCGATGAGGAAGAGCAGGTCGCGCGGTGCCGTCGTCCCGGGTGCCGTGTCCGTGGTCGCGGCCGCGGGTAGGCCGACCCGAGGCCGGGCCGAGATCGCCATGGGAATACCGTACGCTCTCAACTCCATGAGGTCCTCCGCCGCCGTCCCGGGACCGTCGCGTCCGCGCCAGGCACTGGCGGTGCTGTCGGTGCACACCTCGCCGCTGGGCGATCTGGGACGGGGAGAGAACGGTGGAATGAATCTGGTGGTGCGCCGGCAGTGCGCCGAGCTGGCGGCCCGAGGCGTGCCCAGTGACGTGTTCACCCGGCGCGACGATCCCGGCGCGCCAGCCGAGGAGTTGATCGCGCCCGGCAGCCGGTTGATCCGCATTCCGGCGGGGCCGGCCCGCCCGCTTCCGAAACACGAGGTGCTTGCCTGGCTGCCCCATTTCACCGCCGGCGTGGTGGCGCACGCCGCCTCGGAGGGACGCGAGTACCGCCTGGTGCATTCCCACTACTGGCTCAGCGGCTGGGTGGCGCGCGGAGCGGTGCAGCGCTGGCGGGTTCCGTGGGTGCACAGCTTTCACACCCTCGCCCGGGTCAAGGCCGCCGCCGGGCTGCCCGCCGAACCCCAGCGGGCCGAGGCGGAGGTGGTGCTCGCCCGCGCCGCCGATCGGCTGGTGGCGATGAGCCTGGCCGAGCAGGCCGACCTGGTCGGCCTCTACCAGGTGTCGCCGGAGCGCATCTGCGTGGTCCCACCCGGCGTGGACCTCGAGCGGCACTCGCCTCGTCCGGTCGGCGCCGTGCGCCGCCGCATGCACCTCGACGGCCGGCGGGTGGTGCTCTACGTGGGCCGCCTCGAGCCGCTCAAGGGCGCCGAGATGCTGATCGATGCCGCCGCGCTGCTGGCCGAAGATCCCACCTTCTCCGACGTCGTCACCCTGGTCGCCGGCGACGACAGCGGGGACGGCAGCCGCCAGGCCGAGCCCTTTCCCGGTGAACGCGCGCGGCTGATGGCGCTCGCAGCACGGCGGGGCATCGCCCATCGGGTGCGTTTCCTCGGCGCGGTTCCCCACGCCGAACTCGCCGCCCTCTACGCCCTCGCCGACGTGTGCGTGGTGCCGTCGCTGACCGAGTCGTTCGGACTGGTCGCGCTCGAGGCGCAGGCGTCGGGCACGCCGGTGGTGGCCACCGCGGTCGGCGGCCTGCGCGACATCGTCGCCGACGGTCTCACCGGCCACCTGATCGGCGGCCGCCATCCGGCGGCGTTCGCCCGGCGCATCGGCGAGCTGCTGGCCGACCGCGACCGCCGGGCGCGCATGGGCGAGGCGGCGCGGACGCGCGCTGCGCTCTACAGCTGGGAGCGCAGCGCCGACCGCCTGCTGTCGCTGTACGACTGTGTCGAATCTCCCGAGCCGGCCGCACCGCTGGAGAGCTGCGCCTGTCTCTGACAGAGATGGCGGAAACTGGCGAGACTGCCTGGCCGTTGCGGTCATCGGGCACTCCACCGCTGCGCACCGTGTTCTTCGACCTCGGTGACACCCTGATGCACGTGCACCCCGACGTGCCCACCCTGTACCGGCAGACTTGCGCCGAGCTCGGCGTCGAGGCCGACGCGGCTGCCATCGCCGTCGCCCTGTCCGCGGGCGAGCATCTCTATCGCGACGCCCTCCGCTCCGGGCGCACCTTCGAGTGCTCGATGAGCGACGCGCGGGCCTTCTGGCAGGAGTACAACGAGATGATCCTTACCCATCTCGGAGTCGACAGGCGTCGGGCGGAGCTGGCGCAGGCGCTGTCGGAGCGGTTCTGGGAACCGCATTCCTGGCGGGTGTTCCCCGAGGTGCACGGGGTGCTCAGCGCGCTGCGCGAGTCCGGGCTGCGCCTGGCGGTGATCTCCAACTTCACCGACGCGCTACTGGCGGTGTGCGAGACGCACGAGCTCGCGGGATATTTCGAGTGTCTGGTGGCGTCGGCGTCGACCGGGTCGCAGAAGCCGGATGCTGGCATCTTCCGGGAGGCGTTGCACCGCACCGGGGCCGATCCGGAGACCTCGCTGCACGTTGGCGACAATTACGTCGCCGACGTGCTGGGGGCGCGCGGCAGCGGGATCGACGGCGTGCTCGTCGACCGGACCCGCGCCGGTGGCGCCGGCATGTTCGACTTCACCCTGCGTCCGGGCCTGGGAGGGAGCCGCGGCGTCCGCCTCGACTGTCCCGTGATCGCCGACCTGCGCCCGCTGACAGCGCTGGCGGCGCGGTAGCTGGGTCCTCGCGTCTAGCCGCCGAACGAGACCGACGCGGCCTCCAGCTGTCCCGCGGCGAAGGCGGTGAGCGCCGCCGGGTTGCTGCCGTCGGCATTCTCGATGTAGGCCTGCACGCCGCCATCGCTGCCGGCCCCGAGGAAGGCGACCTGCCGCCGGCTCGGAACCGCCACCGCGCTCGCCAGCTCCGCTCCCGCCGCCGGCGGCGCCAGCCGGACGCGGTCGCCGCTGCCGACGCTGACCCGCACCAGGCTGTCGGTCTCGGAGCGTTCCAGGGCGAGAAGCGTGGCCGGCGCCGTGTAGGAGACCGGCACCAGGTCGTCGCCCAGCCGCCGCGGCGCCGCCCCGCCGCTGCGCAGCCGCACCACCCAGGTGCCGGTGACCCCACTCCCGTCCCGCCGCAGCGCCAGCTCGCCGCCGTCGGGGCTCGGTGCCGGGGCGGTGGCGTCACCGGCGGCGATGCCGGGCACCGGGTAGCGCACCCCGAGCAGCGGATCGGCGAGGTCGATGTGCGCCACTCCGGCCGGCGACCGGACGGGAAGCGCCAGGACGCTGCCGTCGCCGCTCCAGACCGGGGCGGCGTCGAGCGGATCGCCGGCGGGCAGGCGGATGTCGCTCGGGGGGGCGCGGGCCAGCAGGTGCACCCCGTCGGGCGCGCCGTAGGCGAGCACCCGCGCCGACGGCGACCAGGCCGGATGCTGGGCCGCTCCGAGGTCGAGATCGGGGCCGCCGAGCAGAGGGATGACGTGCAGCACCGGCGGCGCGCCGCCGATGGTGAGGTCCTGCGCGACGACGGCGAGGGCGCGGCCGTCAGGCGCCAGCGCCGCCTCCAGGTAGGCGAGAACCGGCTGGTCGCGGCGCACCGCACCGCACGAATCCTGCTCGCAGCGCGGCGCGCGCAACACCGTGGTCGCCGCCGTGGGTTCCCCGGGTTGGAGCGGGCCGAGGGCGGTGAGGAGTACCTCTGAGGCGGCCTCCGCGGGGCGGCGGGCCAGGACCAGGGCGTGCCCGCCGCCACTCAGGCCGCCGGTGCGGAAATGGATGACCACCGGCGCCGCGAGATGCTGGCCGTGCTCCTCGCTGGCCGCGGCCCCGACCTGCAGGGTGTAGGCGGTGTCGGGGTCGAGCAGCCGCCCCGGCAGGATCACCACCCGGCCGCGGTTGTTGGTGTTGCCGACCACCCGCGTGCCCGTCACTGGCGGGACGAGGTGGATGGCCCCGGCGGTCGGTCCCGGAGCCATGGCCGTCGAGAAGCTGACCACCAGCGGGGTGTCGATCGCGACCCCGGTGCTGCCGTCGTCGGGGCTGGTGCCGGTCACCACCGGGGCCGGAGCGCTGGTCAGCCGCCAGTGATGGTCGAGAGAGTTGACGCTGCCGTCCCGCGAGCTGACCCCCGGCGACAGGGTGAGCGTGTACTGCTGGTTGGGCTGGAACGGCGCTCCGCCATGGAACAGGGTGAACCCCGCCGAGTCCGATCGCCAGACCACCCGGCAGGAGGCGGTCGGTGGGGCGCTGAAGGCGGCAGCGGGATCGGCGCACCCGCTGAGCGACGGGTCGATGTGAAAGCGCGCCGTCACCGACCCGCGGTTCACCGGTTGATCGAAGTCCACCCTGATCGGGGTGTCGGCGCCCACCGAGGTGGAGCCGTTGACCGGGCTGAGCGCCAGGATCTGCGGCGGCGACGAGAAGCAGGCGGTGAGCGCGATTCCGGCGAGCAGGCCGAGCGCGCTGGTGCCGGCGAACCGCCGAAGCACTCGGCGCGCGGCTGACCCGCGCCGCCGGGTCAGATCACCTTGCGCAGCGCTCCCTCGACGTCGATGCCCACGGGTGATCCGGCGCCCGCCTTGACCTCGATGCGCGCGGTGCGCTCGGCGGCGAGCGGGGCGATGCTCGAGGCCGAGTCGCGCAGCTCGCGCTGGGACTGGGTGTAGGCGCCGTGGATCTCGCCGCGGCGGAGGAGGATCACGCCCGTCTCCGTGCCGCCGGTCACCACCAACGACCCGTCGACCTTCTCCTCGGCGAGGTACTCGAGCAGCGCCTCGAAGTTGATGAACCGCGCCAGCAGGCCGGTGAACAGAGGACGGGCGGTCAGCAGCTGGGCCAGCGCCACCACCGTCTCGCCGCTGAGCTCGACCACGTCGACCAGGCCTTCGCCGCGGTCCATCCGCCGGCGGAACTGCTGGAACGCGGGCTCGCCCTCGTCGATCATCCCGCCGCTGAACAGCGCCTCCATCACGTGGCCGTCGTGGAGAAGGAGGACGCCGGCGAAATCGCCACCGTCGAGCCGGACGTACCCGGTGTGACCGTCCGCCTCCAGGGTGCGCAGCAGTTTCGGGAAGTCGACGAAGGCGCTCTTGAGGCTCTCATACACGGGCTTGCCGGCCGGCAGCGGGTAGAGCTCGGTGAGCGGCGCGGCGTTGGGATTGCCGTAGACCGCGGCGGCGGCGGGAGGGGAGGCCGGCTGGCTCACCGCGGCGATCTCGAACGAGGGGCCCTCGGCGTCGACGGCGACCGCCGCCGTCTCGGCGGTGGCGGTGAGGCCGGGTCCGTTGACGGCGGCTGCCGCCGCCGCCCCGTCGGGACGGGATCCGTTGCCGTCGCCGCGCCGGCGTGCCTCCTCCAGCAGCTCCCCGGTGGCGGTCTTGATGGTCTCCTCGGCCGGGAGCTTGGCGCGGGGGTCGAAGAGGAAGCTGCCGTCCGACCAGCCGAGGGCACCGATCACCGCCTCCTCGCCCTGGCCGAGGTCGCCGGCGGCGTGGAAGAGGTGGCCGAACAGGAAGTAGAGGGCACAGCTCTCGCCGCCATGCTGCACGGAGAGGGTGCCGGTCGCCCGCTCGGACTGCATGGTCTCGAGGAGGGAGGCAAGGCTGGTCTGCGTCAGCGAACCCTGGGTCTGCACGTGATCCTCCCGAGGTGCCCCCGGTCGTCGGACCGGGGAGGCTGCCGCCTGCGCCCTGCAGGGCACGTCGAAAGTGAGGAGCATAGTACCAGCCGAAATCGCGGTGATCGAGTTGACCGCACGGGCAACCCTATGATCAACCCCGTGCCGGCGAACCGCCCCGCCCCGCCGGTCGCCGGTGCGGCCGCCGAATGGGACACGGCGCTGCGCGCCTGGCCCCGCGCCCATCTGCTGCAGACCCACGGGTGGGGGGAGGTCCAGGCCGCCGCCGGCTGGCAACCGCACCTCCTCCGGGTGGAGGTCGGTGGCCGGCTGCTGCCCGTCCTCGCGCTTGCCGGTGACGCCGTGCTTCCCGGGCTGCCACCGCGGCTGTGGGTTCCCAAGGGTCCCGCCTGCGGCGCGGACGACACCGACGCCTGGCAGGCGGCCGCGGCGGCGTTGACCGAGCTGGCCGCCTCGCTCGGCGCGGCCAGCGTCGAGATCGAACCCAACGCCTGGGAGGCGGAGGCGGACGCGCTGCTGCGCGCCCTGGGGGGACCCTGGCGGCGGGGGCTGGGGCGGGAGCCCGCCAGCACCGCGGTGGTTGACCTCCGCGGCGGTTGGGAGGCGGTGCTGGCGGGCATGCGACCGCAGGGGCGGCGCAACGTGCGCCTCGCCGAGCGCCGCGGGGTGGACGTCGGCGACCTGGACGGCGACGCCGCGGTGGCGACCCTCGCGCGGATGGCGTCGGAGACGGCGTCGCGGCAGGGGATCGCGCTCCCCGGTGCCGCCCACTACCGGCGGGTCCTCGCCGCGGTGCCCTCGGCGCGCGTCCACGTCGCCCGCGTCGAGGGAGAGGTGGTCGCCGCGGTGCTCGCGGCGGCGTTCGCGGCCGAGGCGATCTATCTGTACGGCGGCTCGACGCTGCAGCATCGCGAGCGGCAGCCGTCGGCGGCAGTGCACGCGCACGTGATGCGCGGGGCGATCGCGTCGGGGTGCGAACGGTACGACCTCTGGGGCATCCCCCCCGACGCCGACCCGCTCCATCCGTGGCACGGCCTGCGACAGTTCAAGCTGGCCCTGGGGGGTGTCGAAATGAAGACCGCCGGTGCGGCGATCTGGACCCGCCGTCCGGTGCTCGTCCGCGCCATCGAGGTGGCCACCGCGGCCCGCGCCGGCGTCCGCCGGGCACGGCGCAGACTCCGCGTGGAGCGCCGGGTCGGTCGTCAGGACTTCGCGTAGAATCGCGACCGAATTGGCCACCCAGTCGAGCGCGGAGACAGGCCGCGGACTCAACAGCCAGCGTCGCGTCCTGGTCATCGACGACGACGCCATGATCCGGAAGACGGTCCGGATGACCTGCGAGCGCGAGGGGTACTCGGTCCAGGAGGCCGAGATGGGGGCCGAGGCGCTCGCCAGGGTGGAGAGCTTCCGTCCGGACCTGATCCTGCTCGATCTCATGCTGCCGGATGTGTCGGGCTTCGACGTCTGCCGCGACATCCGCCGGATGGGCTCGCGGGTGCCCATCATCATCCTCTCGGCGAAGACCGAGGAGATCGATGTCGTCGTCGGTCTGGAGATCGGTGCCGACGACTACATCGTCAAGCCCTTCCGTCCGCGCGAGCTGCTCGCCAGGATCGCGGCCCACCTCCGCAAGGCGCGCAGCGAGGAGGACCACGACGGCGACGGCCGGATGGTGTTCCGCGATCTGATCATCGACACCAACGAACGCCGCGTGTTCCGCAACGACGAGGAGGTGTCGCTCACCCACACCGAGTTCGACCTGCTCGCCTTCCTCGCCTCCAACGCCGGCAAGGTGCTGTCCCGCGAGAAGATCCTCAACTCGGTGTGGGGATACGAGTTCCCCATCGAGACCCGGGTGATCGACGTCCACGTCCGCAATCTCCGGCGCAAGATCGAGGCGGAGCCCTCGCGGCCCCTCTACATCCTGGCGGTACCGGGCATCGGCTACCGCTTCACCGCCACCAAGCCCTAGCCGGCTCTGGGGGACCGAAGGGGCGCGGCCACCCGGCCAGCCACCGCCGGGGCCGCCCGGCCGAACCCGCCGCGCCCGGCCGCGGCGACTAGACTGGACCCGTGAGCACCCCGCCGATGCTGGAGGCGCGAGACCCTGCCCCCCGGCCGCTCCGCTCGCAGCCCGATCCGGCGATGGCGGTCGGCGTCCTCTTCCTCGGGCTCACCGCCGTCGGCCTGCTCCTCGAAGGCGTCCTCGCCGTGTACTCCTACGCGACCCCGGGGGCGGCGCGCCCGCTCTTCTACGGGGTGATCGCAACCTTCGCGGTCGCCCTGGGGGTGCCGCTGCTGGCGGCGGCGGCACGGGCGCTGCGCCGCGGAGGCGGCTGACGGTGGAGCGCCCCCGCCACGGCGACCCCGAGACCGGCCCGTTGCACGAGCAGCCGGCCCCCTTCCCCAGCTACGAGGAGCTCGCCTCGGACCTGCTCGAGGCCCTGGACGGCGCCGGGCTGACCATCGATGACGTGCGCCACGAGCTCGAGCCCGGGGTGGGCGAACGGCGCTTCGAGTGCACCGTCCGGATGGCGCCCGCCGACCCCCCCTCCCACTACCACGCCCACCTGACCTTCAGCTGGGACGCCCTGATGACCTACGTGGCCGCCTACGGTCCGGGGGCGGACTGCGACCTCTATCACGAGGACGACGAGGAGACCGACTGTCCCCACCGCCATCTGGCGCCGCAGCCCTTCGTCGAGGTGGAGGCGGAGTTCGTGCTCGGTGACGGGGGCTACGAGCTGCACGACCTCGGCGAGGTCAGCGGCTGGGTGGACACGGTGCAGGGACTGCTGGCCAAGGCGTTTCCCGAGGACGACCGTCCCAGCGTGCACGTCGGTCTGGCCGCCCTGGGCGGGACGGTGCTGGTGGAGAAGCTCACCGCCGAGCATTCCTGGCTGCTCGACTTCGACACGCCGCCCGACTTCGCCGGCATCGCCGGGCAGGTCCAGGCCGCCCTCCGCATCGTCCCCCAGCTCGCCGATCGACTCCCGATCTAGTGACGAGCCGGTCGCGGCGGTCAGGCGCCGGGTCGCCCGCCAGCTTCGGGATCGCACAATGCGCGCGTCCCACGAACGAGTGAGAAGGGGAGTGCGCGATGGCGATCGACACCGAGGTGAGCATCCACATCGACGCGCCGCCGGCACGCGTCTACGAGCTGGTCGCGGACATCAGCCGGATGGGAGAGTGGAGTCCCGAGACCTACCGGACCGAGTGGATCGATGAGGCCGCGGGCGCGGTGCCCGGAGCGCGGTTCAAGGGGTACAACCGGTACGGCCGGATCAAGTGGGCGACCACCTTCGAGATCGAGGCCGCGGATCCCGGGCGCCAGCTGAGCTTCGCGACCCGCTTCGGCAAGAAGACGGTGGGCACCCGCTGGAGCTTTGCGCTGCGGCCGGAGGGCGGCGGCACCGAGCTGACCCAGACCCGTGAGAATCTCTGGACCTCGCGAGTGGTGCGCGGTTTCGAGGCGGTCTTCATGCGTGGCCATGAGGCCTCGTTCGAGGCGTCGATGCGCCAGACGCTCGAGCGGATCAAGGCGGCGGCGGAGGCGAAGGCGGCCGCTCAGGCCTGACAAAGATCCCGCCGCGCTGGGCGAACCTCCAGCCTTCGGGGTGGCGCAGCCCGGGTGCGAGCTCGTCGAGCAGGGCGCACAGGAACGGCCGGTCGCCGAGCATCGGATGCGGCACCGCCAGGTCGGGCTGGTCGACCCGCATCTCTGCGCGCTCTCCGAGCAGCAGCAGGTCGACGTCGGCGCGACGCGGGCCCCAGTGATACGTCGGCAACCGGCCGGCGGTTCGCTCCGCCTCCTGGCAGAGCTGCAGCCACCGCCGGGGGGACAGGGGGAGCGGCGCGTCGAGCCGGAGCACCTGGTTGAGGAAATCGGGCTGGTTGCGCACCCCGGCGGCGCGGGTCACCAGCAATCGCGACGGTGTCACCCTCGCCCCACCTGCGGCGAGCAGCTCGCGCAGCCGCGCCAGGGTTCGCTCGCGGGCGCCGAGGTTGCACCCCAGCGCCACCCAAGCGCGGGCGGTGGCGGTCAGCCGGTCTTCCCCGGCGGCGTCAGCGCCAGCACCGCCGCAGGCGTTCCGCGCAGGACCGCGTCGCTGACCCGCAGCGCCCGCACCGTCTCGGCCACGTCGTGGGCGCGGATGATCGCGGCCCCGGCCGAAGCGCACACCACCGCCAGCGCCAGGCTGCCCTCGAGTCGCTGCTGCGGCGGCGCGCCTTCGAGTAGCACGCCGATGGTGGACTTGCGCGACGCGCCGACCAGGATGGGCCGGCCCAGGCCGCGCAGCTCGCCGAGCCGGCGGATCACCTCGAGGTTGTGAGCGGGCGTCTTGGCGAACCCCAGACCCGGGTCGATGATGATGCGCGCCGCGTCGATGCCGGCCCGCGCGGCGACTTCGAGGCTGGCGCGAAGGCCGTCGCAGACATCGGCGACGACGTCGCCGTACTCGGGTGCCGCTGCGTTGTGCATCGCCACCAGCGCCACCGAGCCCGCTGCCACCACCGCGGCCATCTCCGGGTCGCCGCGCAAGCCCCAGATGTCGTTGACGATGCTGGCCCCGGCCGCGACCGCGGCGTCTGCCACCACGGCCTTGCGGGTGTCGATGCTCACCGGCACGGGCACCGCGGCGGCGAGGTCGCGCACCACCGGCAGTACCCGTGCCACCTCCACCTCGGCCGGCACCGGGGTGGAGTCGGGTCGAGTGCTCTCGCCGCCGACGTCGATGATGTCGGCGCCGGCCTGGGCCATGGCGACGCCGAGGGCGACCGCGCCGGTCACGTCGCCGCCGACCCCGTCGCCGCTGAAGGAGTCGGGGGTGACGTTGACCACGCCCATCACCAGGGTGCGCTGCGAGAAGTCCAGGCGGTGGCCGCCGGCACTGACGGGCGCCGGCCACGCCCCCTTGCCGGACAGCGCCTGGCGCAACGCCAGTCCCAGCGATTCGGTGCGGTGGCCCCACTCGATCAGCCCTGTCGGCAGAGTGCCGAAGGCGCTCAGCGGACCCAGCAGCAGGGCGCGAGAACCATCGCCGCTGCTCACCATCGAGCCGCCGAGCCGGCGCAGCTCGCGCTCCAGCACGCGCGCCTGGTCCGGTGCCAGGCCGCGCACCGCGAATGCCTCGGCGGTGCCGTGCCTGGCGAGCACGGCGATGTCCCCACCCGGCTGCAGGTCGGTGACCGCCTGACGGAGAGCCTCGAGCGGCCCAGGTAGCAGCGGCCGCACCGAGTAGCGGGCAGCTTCCTCGGCGGACGGCCCGTCCACGGTCGCTGCCGCGGGTCAGCCCGAGGCAGACCCCGCCGCCCGGCTGTCGGCCGGCTGCAGGTCGGGGTGCGCCTCGCGCTTCGGCACCATCACGCGGCGGCGGAAGGTGCAGACGCGCTCGCCCCGCTGGTTGTGGGCACGCGTCTCCACGGAGACCACGCCGCGGTCGGGCTTGCTCGTCGACTCCTTCTTGTCGAGGACAGTGGTCTCCGCGTAGATGGTGTCGCCGTGGAAGGTGGGGTTCTCGTGCTTCAGCGACTCGACCTCGAGGTTGGCGATCGCCTTGCCGGACACGTCGGCGACGCTCATTCCCAACGCCAGGCTGTAGACGAGGTTGCCCACCACCACGTTGCGCTTGAACTGGGTCGCGGTCTCCGCGTAGTGGGCGTCGAGGTGGAGGGGGTGATGGTTCATGGTGAGCAGGCAGAAGAGATGGTCGTCGGCCTCGGTGATGGTCTTGCCGGGCCAGTGCCGGTAGACCGCGCCGACCTCGAACTCCTCGAAATACCGCCCGAACTGCACGCTCAGCCTCTCCTCGCCGGGTGATCGCCGAGTCCCACTGTAGCGACCACGGCAGCGTCCCCGGCGCGCCCGCCGGGGACGTTCACGCAAGCCCGGGATGTGATACTCCGGCCGGGTGCTGACCATCACCACCGGCGCCGTCGTCCACGCCGACGCCCTGGCGGCGCTGCGAGACGTCCCCCCGGGCAGCGCCGGACTAGTCTATGCGGATCCGCCGTTCAACACCGGGCGTCCCCGTCGCGGTCTGCGTCTCCGGGTCGCCCTCGACCCCGATGGTGGTGATCGCACCGGCTTCGCGGGAAGGCGCTACCGCAGTGAGCGCCTGCTCCTCCAGCAGTACCCCGACAGCTTCGACGACTACCTGGGCTGGCTGGCGCCGCTGCTCGAGGAGTCGCGCCGGGTGCTGGCCCCGCACGGGACTCTCTATCTCCACCTGGACCCGCGGGAGTCGCACTACTGCAAACTGCTCCTGGACCAGATCTTCGGGCGCGACCACTTCCTCAACGAGCTGGTCTGGGCCTACGACTATGGCGCCCGCAGCACCCGTCGCTGGTCGGCCAAGCACGACGTCATCCTGGTCTACGTGCGCGACCGTCGCGCCTATCACTTCGACGCCGCAGCGGTGGAGCGGATCCCCTACATGGCTCCGGCGCTGCAGCGCCCGGACCGCGCCGCCCTCGGCAAGCTGCCCACCGACGTGTGGTGGCAGACGATCGTGCCCACCAACTCACGGGAGCGCACCGGCTATCCGACGCAGAAGCCGCTCGCCATTCTCAGACGCATCATCGCCGCCTCGTCGCGTCCCGGCGAGCTGGTGCTCGACTGGTGCGCGGGCAGCGGCACCACCGGGGTGGCCGCCCACCAGTTGGGGCGGCGCTTCCTGCTCATCGACCACGGCACCGACGCTGTGGCGCTGATGCGGCGGCGGCTCGAGGACGTGCCCGGCCTGCGCTGCACCGCGTCGGTGAGCGAGCTGCTCGGCTGAGGCCCGATACCGCGTCGACCACTCTACGGGTGCTGCTCTCGGTGCAGGCCCTGCGCGCTCTCCTCTACGGCTTCGGCAGCGTGCTCCTCGGCACCGTGCTCGCTGCCGAGGGGCTGTCCGATACCGCCGTCGGCGGCGTCTTCGCCGCGATGCTCGCCGGCATGGCCTTGGTGTCGGTGGCGGTCGGCCGGTGGGGTGACCGCGCCGGCCGCCGGCGCCTCTACCGCGGGCTGCTCATGCTGATGGGCGCGTCGGGAGTCGTGTTTGCCGTCACCTCGTGGCTGCCGGCGCTGCTGCTGGCCGCGCTCACCGGCACGCTCTCGACGGACCCCAATGAGTCCGGGCCGATCACCTCGCTGGAGCAGGCGATGCTCGGCGGGGTTTCGCCGTCGGCGCGGATCCGCGCCTTCGGGCGCTACAACGCCATCGCCTACCTGGCGGGCGCGGTGGGAGCGTTGCTCGCCGGCGGGCCCGCGGCGTTGAGATCGTTGTTCCCGGCACTGCCTGCCGATCAGCGCTGGTTGCTGGCCTTTCCCGTCGTGGCCGCCGTCTGTGTCGCCGTGTCCACCCGGCTCCATCCAGAGGTTGAGGTGCCACCGTCGGCCATCGAGCCGGAGCACGTTGCGCGGCGGTCCTCCGCGATACGCGGGCTGGCTGCGCTCTTCGCGGTCGACGCCTTCGGCGGCGGCATGGTGGTGCAGAGCTTTCTGGTCTTCTGGTTCCACCGACGCTTCGGCGCGTCGGCGCCGACGATGGGGGTCGTGCTCTTCGGCGCCGGCCTCCTGGCTGCCGGATCCGCCGTCGTCGCCGCCCGGCTGGCGGCGCGCATCGGGCTTCTGGAGACGATGGTGTTCACCCACCTTCCCTCCAACCTTCTGCTCACGCTGATTCCCGTGATGCCGTCGCTGCCATGGGCCATCGCGATACTGCTCAGCCGGTTTGCGCTGTCGCAGATGGATGTGCCCGCACGTCAGGCATACGTCGTTGCCATGGTCGCTCCCGAGGAGCGCACGGCGGCGGCGGCGTACACCAACACCGCACGATACGTCGGTCGGCCGGGTGGGCCGGCGGTGGGCGGAGCGCTGATGCAGCACGCGGCGGTGGGGGCCCCGTTCGTGGCGGCGGGAGCCTTGAAGATCGCGTACGATCTGGTGCTCTACCGGCTCTTCCGGCGAGTGCCGATCGAGCGAGGCGATGAGTGACCGCCGCGGGAGGGCGGCGCTCAGCGAGTCTTGTAGCGCTCCAGCAGGCCCTTGGCGATGATCAGTCGCTGGATCTCGCTGGTGCCCTCGCCGATGATGAGCAGGGGCGCGTCGCGGTACAGCTGCTCGACCAGATACTCCTTGGAGAATCCGTAGCCGCCGTGGACGCGCATCGCCTCGGTGACCACCTCGAAGCAGGCCTCGGTGGCGAAGAGCTTGGCCATCCCCGCCTCGACGTCGGCCCGCTCGCCGCTGTCCTTCGTGCGCGCCGCCATCAAGGTCAGCAGACGCGCCGCCTCGATCTTGGTGGCCATGTCGGCGAGCTTGAACTGGATCGCCTGGTGCTGGGCGATGGGCTTGCCGAAGGTGTGCCGCTCCTGGGCGTAGGCGATCGACAGCTCGAAGGCGCGCTGGGCGACGCCGACGCCGCGGGCGGCGACGTTGATGCGGCCCACCTCGATCGCCGCCATCATCTGCTGGAAGCCCTGACCTTCGACGCCGCCGAGCAGGTTGGCGGCCGGCTGGCGGTTGCCGTCGAAGACCAGCTCGGTGGTCTCGACCCCCTTGTAGCCGAGCTTCTCGATCTTGCGGCTGGCGTAGAAGCCCCGGTACTGCTTCTCGGCCAGGATGCAGCTCATCCCCCGGTATGCCGGCTTGGCGTCGGGGTCGGTCTTCACCAGGGTGGCGACGACGGTGGCGTGCTCCCCGTTGGTGGCCCACATCTTGGTGCCGTTGATCACGTACTCGCCGTCGTCGCGGATGGCGCGGGTGCGGATCGCCTGCACGTCCGAACCGCAGCCGGGCTCGCTCATCGAGTAGCCGCCGTGGTGCTCCCCGGTCGCCAGCTTGGGAAGGAATCGCTGCTTCTGCTCATCGGTGCCGAAGGTCTCGATCAGGTAGGAGACGAGGAAGTGGGTGTTGATCACGCCGGTGATCGACATCCAGCCGCGGGCGATCTCCTCGCATACCCGCGCGTAGGTCTCGTAGTTGAGCCCGGCGCCGCCCCATTGCTCCGAGATCGCGAACCCGAAGAAACCGAGCTCCTTCATCTTGCGCACGATGTCCTCGGGGTAGATGTCGTCGTGCTCGAGGTCGTGCTCGACGGGGATGATCTCCCGCTCCACGAAGTCGCGCACCATGGCGACGATCTCGCGCTGCTCGGTGGTCAGGGTGTCGGCCATGGTGCGCGTCACTGGGCCGCGGCGCGGGCCGGTTCGCGCGGAGAGAGCCCCGCCTTGCGCCCGCGCAGGAAGAACTGCTCCGCCATCTTGCGCGACGCCTCGTCGATCATCTCGTCTCCGAGCATCACCGCGCCGCGCCGTTCGATCTCGGTGGCGTGCTGGTAGGCGTCCAGGATCTGGACGGCGCGCTCGAACTGCTCCTGGGTCGGGGTGAAGGCCTCGTTGCAGGGTTCGATCTGGCCGGGATGCAGCGCCCACTTGCCGTCGTATCCGAGGGCGGCGGCGCGCCTGGCGACGGTGGCGAAGCCCTCGAGGTCGCGGATCGCCAGATAGGGACCATCGATCACCTGGATGCCCGCGGCCCGCGCCGCCACCGCCAGCCGCATCAGCGGGTAGTGGAAGTAGTCGCCGGGATAGGTGGGAATGTCACCGGACACCGACAGCGACGGCATCTGCATCGACGCCTTGAAGTCGGCGGGGCCGAAGATCAGCGTCTCCACCCGCGGGCTGGCGGTGGCGATCGCCTCGCAGTGGACCAGCCCCTGGGGGTCCTCGATCTGTGCCTCGACGCCGATCCGTCCCGGTTCGAGGTCGAGCTCGAGCTCCAGCTGGGTGAGAGCCCGGTCGACGAAGGCCACATCGCCGGGGTTCTGCACCTTGGGGATCATGATGCAGTCGAGCACCCGGCCGGCGCCCTCGATCACCTCGAGGATGTCGCGGAAGGCGTAGCGACCGGTCACCTGGTTGATGCGCACCACCTTGACCTTGTCGCCCCAGTCGTGGGTGGTCAGCGCCTCCACCACCTTGGCTCGCGCGCCGGGTTTCTCCAGCGGGGCGGTGGCGTCCTCGAGGTCGAGGAACACCTCGTCGGCGGCGCTGGCCGCCGCCTTCTCCATCATTCGAGGGTTGCTGCCAGGAACGGACAGAACCGAGCGCCGCAGGCGCTGCTGGGGCATGGACCGGACCTCCTTCCCACCGGGCGGTGCGGACCGTCCGGACGGCGCGCCGGTGCGGGCCCGGTTGCCATCCGCGCTCCGCGGTGGTGTCGGCTGGCGCGGCGCGTGGTTGACGTGCCCGCCGCCGCATTCTACGTCCGCGCTTCGCCGCGACGCCCCGGCGCCAGGACCGTCGTGGCCGCTCGTTCAGGACGGTGGCGCGCCGTCCGGGGGCCGCGGCGGTGGACGGTCGTCGGGCGGGAGCTGCTGGTCGTCGCCGCGGTTGTCGGAGGACGGCCACTCGCCGGGGAACCCTCCGGGGAACATCCCGCCGAACATTCGCTGCATCTCCTCGGGGCCGCCCAGGTCCTCCTGCACCCGCTCGAGAAGCTGGGCGAGCAGGTCCTGCAGTCGCGGGTCGCCCACCAGCTTCTCCTGGGCGCCGCCCAGCTGCGTCATCAGGTCCTTGAGCCCCGCCTCCTGGGCGACCTGCATCAGGACCGGTTGCGATGCCGCGTGGACCACCATCTGCGCCTGCTGGCGGAGGACCTCGAAGCCCCGGCAGGCGAGGCATTCCCCGCGGTGCTGGCACCGGCACAGCTGCGTCTTGAGCCGGTCGAGCTCGCGATGGAGTGGGCTGAGATCGACCGCGGTCTCGGGCGTGTCCATGCCTCGATCGTACCCCCGGGTCATGCAACCGGTCCGCGATCGCCGCGACGCCCATCGGGGTGACGGCCCTGCTGTCGCCGGCCGCAGTCCGGCGACAGATCAGCGGCCGGGTGTCGCAACCCGGGCCGCCTGGGGTATAGTCCAGACACGCGGGGGGTGCGCGAGCGCCTTTCCCGGTGGTCGTACCATCGGCCGTTCCCGCCGCCGCAACGCCATATCTGGTCGGCGGCGTGCGTTCCGAGCTTCCCCCGTGAGGTTGCGCGCGCCCCGCCTGCCCAGGCGGACGGCGCCGTCGAGGTTGACACCCAACTGATCGCCCCCGACCTCGCCATCGATCGGCTCCATCTCGTCGTGCCCGACGACAGTGACGTGATGGTCGTGCTCAGCACCCTCGCCAACGGATCTCGCGAGGGCGCCGACCCGCGCAGCGTCTTCGCCGAACGCCTCGCCGAGATCGGCCATCTCACGGTGTCGTTCGACGACGAGGAGCCGCCCAACATTCGACTGTCACTTCCCGACCTCACCCTGGTGTGCATTCCCACAGAGGGCGACGACGGGATGCGCGATCACCTGGCGCTGCAGGTGGTGGCGGTCAAGCCGACCACCGGGCACCCCGAGGGGGCCAAGGTGCTGACCGTCACCACCCGCGAGCCGGTGGTGAGTGCCGCCAACGGCAGCCCCAGTGACACCTACCGTCTGCTCGACTGGCGCACCGCGAGCCGCCACGCTGCCGCCTCCGAGCAGCTCTACGCCGCGCTGCGACTGGTGGAACGGCTGGAGACCGCGGAGAAGTCGCGGGCGCAGACCCAGCGCACCCGCTTCTCCGGTGCTCGCGAGTACTGGCGCTGCCGCACCTGCCGCGCACTCTGGCGCCCGGACACTCATGACCGCTGCCCGTCGTGCGGCCGGGCCTTCACCGAGGCCGACTGGAAACGGCCCGAGGTCGGCAAGGTCGAGTTCAGCGTTCCCCCGGATGAGCTGATCAACCTGCAGCCCGACGCGGCGGTGCTGGTGGAGCCCGAGGACGAGCCCAACTTCGTCGGCCGGGTTTCCCGCATCGACCATCAGCGCCGCATCATCGAGGTCGTCGCCCGGACCTTCGAGCACGCCGGCACCGAAGGGGTCATCACCCCGTCGTTCAACCGGGCCCTCTACCTCGCCAAGCGCAGCGTGCTGGCGGCGATCGCCACCCGGGACTTCGGCGTCGGGCTCCTCGCCCAGCTTCTGGTCAGTCCTGACACGATCGCGGCGCCGGCGATCACCGACGAGGACGAGGCGCCGGGTGGATGGCTGACGGCGGGGATGATCGCCAACCCACCGCAGGACCGGGCCGTGGCGCTGCTCAGCCGGCTGGGCGCGGGGCAGGCGGTGTTCATCCAGGGGCCGCCGGGCACCGGCAAGACCACGGTCATCGTCGAGGCGGTGAAGCGGCGGCTGGCGCACAACCCCGAGGAGCGCATCCTGGTCACCTCACACAGCAACCTCGCGGTCGACAACGCCCTGGAGCGGCTCGCCGGGACTCCGGGAATGCGCGCCGTCCGGGTGGCCCGGGCGGAGCGCGTCCATCCCGCCGTCGACCAGTTCCGCTGCGATGACGAGGACGACCCGCGACTGCTGACCGCCAACTGCTACTTCGCCACCTGCGCCACCGCGGCGACCTCGGCGATCACCGACATGAACTTCGACATCGTCATCCTCGACGAGGCCAACAAGGCCCGTGTCGATGAGGCCCTTCCGGCGTTGCGACTCGGTCGGGCGCTGGCGCTGGTGGGTGACCACAAGCAGCTGCCCCCGGTCGAGGACGACGCCCTCTACGGCATCGTCGAGGCCGACCCCGCCCTCGAGGACCTGGTGAACCGAAGCCTCTTCGAGCAGTGCTGGGAGGGTGGGCTGCCCGAGGCGGCCAAGTGCCTGCTCACCGTCCAGCACCGCATGCACCCCCAGATCGCCTCCTATGTCTCGGCGGCGTCCTACGACGGCCAGCTCGAGGATGCCCCGGAGGTGCAGGCGTATCCCTTCGTGACCCGCAAGCCGTTCCCGGTGGCGCTCCATTTCGTCGACACCGAGGGAATGCGCGGCGGTCGCGAGCGGCGTGGTCCGGGCGGAGCGCTGCGCAACGAGGCAGAGGTGCGGGTCGCGGCGCAGGTGGTGCGCCTGCTCGACGAGCGCTGTCCGCGCGAGCTCACCCTCGGCTGCATCGCCATGTATGCCGAGCAGGTCGAACGGCTGCGCCAGGCGCTGGGCCGGCGCAAGTTCAAGCGGCCGGTAAAGATCGACACCGTCGATTCCTTCGAGGGTCGCGAGGAGGACCTGATCGTCATCTCGCTGGTGCGCAGCAACGAACGCGGGCGCATCGGGTTTCTGCGCGTCCCCAACCGCCTCAACGTCGCCATCTCCCGCGCCAAGCGGCTGGTCGCCTGCATCGGTGACAGCGCCACCCTGCGCTCCGGCGAGGAGTCGATGTACGGCGAGCTGGTGGAGGCGGCCAGGGCGGGGGGCGGCTGGGTGAGCGCGCTCGAGCTGGTCGAGCCCCGCAAGATGAAGGGGCGGTATCCCGGGGCGGTGGCCGCCGAGGGCGAGGCGGTCGAAGGAGCGCCCGCGCCTCGTAAACGCCGCCGCCGGGGACGCCGGCGCGGTCGGGGTGGCGGCGCGGTCGACGTCGCCGCGGCGGCGGTGGTCCTCGGACCCGACGGCGAGCCGATGGCGCCGGTCGCCGCCGACGGCGGGGCCCCGGCCGCCGGTGAACCCTCCCGCCGCCGCCGACGCCGACGCCGGCGCGGCCGCGGAGGCGGGGGTGAGGAACGGCCGGTGGCGCCCGCCGGGGATGGCCAGGCGGTGGCCTCGGCAGTCCCCGGCGAGCCCGGGGCCCCGACCGGCCGCCGTCGCCGCCGCCGCCGTCGCTACCGCCCCGCCGCCGGTGGCGGCCAGCCGGGAGCACCCGAAGCCGCCTTCGAGCCGCCGTCTCCCGCCCCCGCCGCCACCGAGGGCTGACCTCCCGGGCACCGCGCGCCGCCGATGCCACCGCCCGCCCCGGTCACCGTCTACGTCCGCGCCGGCGATCCCACCAGCGAGGCCCTGCTCGCGCACCTGCGGCAGCGGGGCATCGCGCACACCACCCGGGACGTGCTGGCCGACCCGGGGGCGTCGGCGGTGCTCTTCGGCCGCCTCGGCCGGGTCGCGGTTCCGGTGATCGAGAACGGAGGCCGGATGCTGGTCGGCTACGACCCGGTCCAGCTGGCCCGCTTCCTCCCCCTCGACGAGCTGGAGGCGGGGGGCGTGAGCTTCGGGGCAGCGGTGAGGGGCGTCTCGACCGAGCTCGCCCGCGAGCGCGGCCTTCCCTGGCGCCACGGCGTCGAGGTGGGGCGCGTCGCCGCCGGCTCAGCCGCCGCCGAAGCAGGGGTGCAGCCCGGCGATCTGATCACCGCCATCGGCGCCTACACCCTCGACGGCGGCGCCGACCAGTTCCGCCGGGCGGTGGCGGTGCGGCGGCCGGGGGAGAGCATGACCGTCACCCTCTGGCGGGAGGGCGAGAGCCTGGCTGCCACGGTGACCTTCCCGGTCCCCGCTCGCGATTAGGAGTCAGCCCACAGGAGGGGCAGTTCCGCCCCTCCTCGCGCACGGGCTCACCCCGCCCGCTCACCTCCCCCGACGGCGCGACTCCGCGCCGCCGCGGGCGCTGCCCGCGGTCTCGCAAGCTCGTCAGCCCCGCGACAGTGGCCTTACCAGCCCGGCGGGGGCTCTTTGCGGTTGAGCAGGCGGACGAAGTCCTCGGCTCGGGCCACCGCCTCCCAGCGGCGCGAGAAGAAGTCCTGGCAGATCATCCGGTTGTCGGCCAGCGACGTGACCGTCACCGCCCACTGGCTGAGGGCACGCGACACCTCGACCTCGTGAGTCCCCGCCTCGTTGCGCAGCACCATCCCCGACGGAGCGGGGCGGCGAGCCCGGTCGTTGCGACGTGGGGCGGCCATGGCCATTGTCGTGTACCTCCACACGAAGTGTGTTCCAGGCCGGGACGGGTGAAACCAGACCTGTGGGACGGGCCAGCGCGTGGCGACGAGAGGTGCTGGGCGCGCCTTCATGCCGGCGGGCGCGTCCGCCCTATCTTCCCGCATCCCCTGCCGCGGTGAAAGGGGAGGAGATTCTACCCCGAGGCCACCGGCCGCACGGGCGGGCCCGGGTCGGCTAGACGTCCAGTTCCAGTTGGCCCGGGCCGGCGGCCGGCGGGTCGGGATCGACGCCGGGCCCGCCGGTGGGCCGACGGGCGGCCCGCCGGTGCCCGCCCTGCTCCCGCTCCCTCATGGTGCGGCGGATGGGTTCGGGCGGCGGCGGCAGCGGCACTCCCAGCAGAGCCGCCAGGTCGAAGGCGTTGACCACCGCGTAGTCCGAGCGGTTGTTGTTGAGGGCGAGTTGGACCGGAACTCCGGCGTCGCTGACGGCGCGGATCGCGGAGACCCAATCGCGCAACTCCTCGGGACGGTAGAGGTAGTCGAAGCGATCGGCGGTGCGTTCCGCCTTGAGGTACCAGGTGCGGCGGTTGCGGCCGTGAAAGCGAACGATGCACAGCCGCGGCGAGGTCACGGCGAGATGCGGCGGCGCGGTCGCCGATCCGAGCTGGGGCGCGTCGACGCCGACGAACACCGCGTCGAGCTCTCGGAGGAGCTCCTCGGTCCGCGGCCAGGCCTCGCCGTCGAACCATGAGCGGTGCCGGAACTCGATCGCCACCACGTCGTCGGGATGTCGCTCGCGCGCTTCGGCGCACACGTCGCGAGCGCTCGGAGAGTCCTTGAACCAGGGAGGGAACTGGTAGATGACCGCGGTCAGGCGTCCCGCCGCGCGGAGCGGCTCGAGGGCGGCTTTGAAGTCACGCTCCTCCTCGGCGGTCGGCCGCCTTGGCTTCCCCGCCTCGCGTTCGTGCCTGGTGAGGCTGCGATACGCCTTGACGTTGAAGCGGAAGCTCTCCGGGGTGCGTTCCACCCAGCCGTCGACGACCTGGGGCTTGGGGATGCCGTAGAAGGTGGTGTCGACCTCGACGAAGGGGAAGAAGCGCGCGTAGTAGCTGAGCTTCTCGCGCTGACGCCGTCCCTTCTCCAGCTCCGGCGGATAGAAGTTCTCGTGGTCCACCCAGTTGGTGGTGCCGACGAGGATCGGTGCCGACATTGATCTGCGCTGTGGCCTCCACCGCAGAGTGTGCCCGTCGCGGCTCCGGGATCGCGCCGCGCTACCGTCCCTGCCGTGAGCCTCGACCTCGCCGCCCTGCGTGACGTCGCCGCCCGGGCCGCCGCCGCCGGAGCGGCCGAGGTGCGGCGGCAGTACGCTCGCGTGGCCACGCTGGAGCCGGTGGCCAAGGGCCGCGGTGACTACGTGAGCAGCGCCGACCGGGCGGCGGAGGACGCGGTGCTGGCGGTTCTGCGCGAGGCCGGTGCCGGCATCCCCGTGCTGGCGGAGGAGTCGGGTGGTCAGCGCGGCGAGCGCTTCTGGGCGGTCGACCCTCTCGACGGGACCACCAATTTCCTGCGCGGCCTGCCCGTGGTCGGCGTCAGCGTCGGCCTCATCGTCGAGGAGACGCCGGTGGTCGGCGCGGTCGAGGCGCCCCTGCTCGGACTGTCCTGGTCGGCGGCGCGCGGCCTGGGCGCCCACGACGGCGAGGGCCGCCCGGTGCGCGTCGGCGGCCATGTCGGCGCGGGTGTGGTGGCCACCGGCTTTCCCTTCCGGCGTCCCGACAATCTCTCGCGCTACACCCGGGTGCTGGACGCCGCTCTCCGGAGCTTCGAGGACCTTCGTCGCGCCGGCGCGGCCACTCTCGACCTGGCCTGGTCGGCGTCCGGGGTCTTCGACGGCTTCTTCGAGCTCGGCCTCGGCACCTGGGATGTCGCCGCGGGGGCGGCGCTGGTTCGGGAAGCCGGCGGTGTCGTCACCGACTGGGACGGTGACCCCCGCGCCTTCCTGCTCAGCGGCGACATCCTGGCCGGCTCTCCCGCCTGGCACGAGCGCATGCTCGACCTGGTGCGGGCTACGCTGGCGCCGTGATCCTCTCCCGGCGGGCCGCTTGGTTTCTGCTCTTCCTGCTCGCCTGGAACGCCTATGTTTGGGCCATCTTCGTCAAGAACGTGTATCCCGACCACCATCTCGACGGCTTCTTCGTCGTGCACGCGGTGATCGGCGGGGTGACGGTGGCCCTCAGCGGCATCGCCGCCGGCATCGGGGTTCGCGCGCTGCGGGCCCACCGCCACCGTCCCGGCGGCGCGCCGCGTCCCGACTCCTCCACTGCGCATCCGGGTGGGCCGTAACCCGAAGGGGGGCCCGCGGCCTACAGTTGCCGAGTGACAGAGCCGCAGACCGTCGCGCCCTCCGCGGCGCTGCTCTCCGGACGACGCCTCCTGATCACCGGAGTGCTCACCCCCCGGAGCATCGCCTTCGCCATCGCCGCCGCCGCGCAGCGGGCCGGCGCCGAGATCGTGCTCACCTCGTTCGGCCGGGCGATGAGCATCACCGAGAAGAGCGCACGCCGTCTCGACCCGGTGCCCGACGTGCTCGAGATGGACGTGGCCGACCCCGCTCAGCTGTCCGCGGTGGCCGCCCAGCTGGAACGGCGCTGGGGTGGCGTCGACGCCGCGGTGCATGCCGTCGGCTTCGCTCCCGAGGACTGCCTCGGCGGCGGATTCCTCGCCGCCCCATGGGAATCGGTGGCCACGGCGATGCACGTCAGCGCCTACTCGCTGCAGGCGATGGCGCGCACCCTGATGCCGCTGATGCCGCCGCAGGGCGGCTCGCTGCTCACCCTCACCTTCGACGCCAGCGTCGCCTGGCCGCTCTATGACTGGATGGGCCCGACCAAGGCGGCGCTGGAGTCGATCGTCCGCTACCTGGCGCGCGAGCTCGGTCCGCGCGGCATCCGGGTCAACGCGGTGGCGGCCGGGCCGCTGGAGACGATGGCGGCGCGGTCCATCCCCGGTTTTGACACGCTGCGCGGGCACTGGGCGGGCCAGGCGCCGCTGGGCTGGGACAGCGCCGATCCCACCCCGGTGGCGGACGCCGCCGTCTTCCTAATGAGCGAGCTCGCCCGCGGCATCACCGGTGAGGTCCTCCACGTCGACGGCGGCTACCACGCCCAGGGCGCGCCGCTCGCGGTCGCCGCGCTGGAGGCGACTCGAGAATGAACGGCAACGGGCATCGCCGGGTCGTCATCACCGGCATGGGGGCGGTGAGTCCCGTGGGCAACGACCTGCCGAGCACGTGGGAGTCGTGCCGGGAGGGTCGCAGCGGGGTGAGGCCGATCACCCGCTTCGACGCCCGCGACTTCCCGGTGCGCATCGCCGGTGAGGTGTGCGCCTTCGACGCCGCCGAGCTGCTGGGTCGCAAGGAGGCGCGTCGCACCAGCCGGGTGATCCATTTCGCCATGGTGTCGGCGCGCGAGGCGGTGGCCGACAGCGGGCTCGACATCGCTGCCGAGGCGAACGAGGTCGGCGTCATCATCGCCTCGGGCGTGGGCGGTCTCGACGTGATGGAGAGCAGCGCCATCAGCGTGCACGACCACGGGTGGCGGCGCACCTGGCCCTTCACCGTCCCGGCGATGATCCCCGACATGCCGGCGGGCATGGTGGCGATCGACCACGGCGCCAAGGGCCCCAACTTCTGCATCGTCAGCGCCTGCGCGTCGGGAGCGCACGCCCTTGGCGAGGCGGCGGAGCTGATCAAGCGCGGCGACGCCGTCGCGGTGCTCGCCGGCGGCACCGAGGCGGGCATCACCGCGGTGGGGGTCGCCTCGTTTGCGATCATGCAAGCGCTGTCGACGCGCAATGACGAGCCGGAGCGCGCTTCGCGTCCCTTCGATCGGGGCCGCGACGGCTTCGTGCTCGGCGAGGGCGCGGCGGTCCTGGTGCTCGAGGATCTCGAGCACGCCCGAGGTCGCGGCGCCCGCATCTACGCAGAGCTGATCGGCTACGGCGCCACCGCCGACGCCTCACACATCACCCAGCCCGATCCCGAGGGAGACGGCGCCCGCCGCTGCATGGAGCGTGCTTTGCAGCGCGCCGGCCGGCGGCCCGACGAGGTCGACTACATCAACGCGCACGGCACCGGCACTCCGCTCAACGACGTGGCTGAGACCAAGGCGATCAGGGCGGTGTTCGGCGAGGCGGCGGCGCGCATCCCGGTGTCGGCGACCAAGTCGATGACCGGCCATCTGCTCGGCGCCGCCGGCGCACTCGAGGCGGTTGTCAGCATTATGGCCATCAACGACCACTACATCCCGCCCACCATCAACCTCGACGATCCCGATCCCGAGTGCGACCTCGACCATGTGGCCCACATCGGCCGGCCGGCGTCGCCGCGACTGGTCGCCAGCACCTCGTACGGGTTCGGCGGCCACAACGCCTGCCTGCTCTTCGCCGCCGCCGAGGGGGAGTGAGCAGGGTGGCGGAGACGGACCAGCGGGTCGTCGGATCCGGCCGGCTGCGGCTGCAGCGAGCCGACATCACGACCCTGGAGGTGGACGCCATCGTCAACGCCGCCAACGCATCGCTGGCGGGAGGGGGCGGTGTCGATGGGGCCATCCACCGTGCCGGCGGGCCGGAGATCATGAGCGAGCTCCGCCGCCGCTACCAGGGGTGCCCCACCGGCTCGGCGGTGGTCACCGGTGCCGGCCGGCTGCGAGCCCGCCACGTCATCCACGCCGTCGGGCCGCGGTGGCGCGACGGGGAGCACGGTGAGCCGGAGCAGCTCCGCTCCGCCTACCGGGCCGCCTTCGCCCTGGCTGCCGACTGCGGCTGCGCCACGGTGGCCAGCCCGTCGATCAGCACCGGCATCTACGGCTTCCCCATCGATCTGGCGGCGCCGATCGCCCTCGGCGAGGCCTCGCAGGCCCTTGCGGAGCCTGCAACCCCGCTGCGAGAGATCGTCTACGCCCTCTTCGCGGAGACGGACCTGGCCTGCTTCGCCACCGCCCTGGCCGGCATGTGACCGGCGGACCCGTCACCGGACGCGGTACAAACAGGCGCCGAACAGGGACTCGAGGTGCGGCGGGTGGTTGACAGGACGATCAGGGGTCCCGGCGAGGCCACCGACGATCCGGACCTGCACGAGCGATCGGTGCAGGCCGCCGACAAGGTGGCCGATCCGGACCGGCTGCTTCCTGGCGAGGAACCCGCCACGAGCAACCTCGAGGACATCGACCACTGGCTGTCGGTGTACAGCGAGCTGCTGGGCCTCAAGGAGCGGTTGGTGGACACCACCGAACGGGCCGCGTCCGAGCTCGACGAGGGTGATGCTCAGACCGAGGTCGCCGCCACCGACCTGACCCTGCTGGAGGGCGAGCGCAGGCGGTTGTGGAAGCGCCTGCGCTACTGGCAGAGACGCAAGCGGGAGGCGGAGCGGGAGGCCCAGCGGGAGGCGGGCCGCTGAGCCCGCCCGCGCCCGAGCGCGCCCGTTTCCCCCAGACGGCGCCGTCCGGCCGGCATGCCCCGCGCCTCGCTGGAAGCCGGCCGGCGGATCGGGAGGGCAAGGTTCGGCCCGTCCGTCTCGTCATCTAGGGTGAGGCGCTGACCGGGGGGAAGGCCACAGGAGGACGGGATCCGGATGAAGCCTGCGGAGAGCCTGGCGGTGAATCTCGGTGGTGTCGGGATCGAGCGCGCCGCCCGGCTCGGCGAGGACGGGGTCCCGGCTCTCTGTCTCGCCGGCGAGGCGCTGGTCCGCTATCCGCTGCGCCTGCCGGCTCAGTCCGACGGGACCGTCGCGGGCATCGCGCGTCGCGCCATCGAGCTGCTGATCGCCCTCGCCGGCGTCCTGATCCTGGCCATCGCCCTGCCGGTGATCGCGCTCGCCATCCGCCTCGACTCGCCGGGGCCGGTGCTCTTCCGGCAGCGCCGCGTCGGCTCGGACGGGCGCCGCTTCACGATGTTCAAGCTCCGCACCATGCAGCGCGACGCCGAGGTGCGGCGCGACCATGTTCTCGATCTCAATGTGATGGGGCGCGTCACCTTCAAGGCGGTCGGCGACCCCCGCATCACCCGGGTCGGCCGGCTGCTGCGCCGCTTCAGCCTGGATGAGGCTCCTCAGTTCTGGAACGTGCTGCGCGGCGAGATGGCCCTAGTGGGTCCGCGCCCCCCCCTTCCCGGTGAGGTGGAGGGATACGGCGACCACGAGCGCCGCCGCCTCGACGTCAAGCCCGGTATCACCGGCCTGTGGCAGGTCAGCGGGCGCAGCACCCGGCCCCACGACGAGATGGTCGCCCTCGATCTCGAGTATGTTGAGCGGCGCTCCCTCCGCCTCGACCTCGCCATCATCCTGGCGACCATCCCCGCCATGCTGGGAGGGAACGGGGCGTACTGACTACGATGGCAGCGTGGCCAGCATTGCCATCACGTCGGTGGGCCTGGCGCAGCCCAGCGGCCACCTGCGCCGCCCGCTGACCGGGGTGCCGCTGTGAACGGCACCGACGAGGGGCCGGCGGTGTCGGTGATCGTCCCCACCTACCACCGCCCCGACATGCTGCGGGAGGCGGTCGCCTCTGTGCTGTCGCAACAGCTCGAGGGTGGCAGCCCCGAGGTGGTCATCGCGGTCAGCGATGCCGGCGCCGCGAGCGACATCGCGGCCGCCCAGGAGCTGGCCGCCGCCGACGCCAGAGTGCGGGTGGTGGTCGCCCGGATGCCGGGGCCGGGCGCAGCGCGCAACGCCGGCATGGCGGCGGCGCGCGGCGACCTCTTCGCCTTCATCGACGACGACTGCGTCGCCGAGCCGGGCTGGCTGCGCGCCGGAGTGGTGGCGCTGAGCGAGGCCGACCTGGTGCAGGGCCACACCTCGCCGATGGCGCCACCGGCAAACTGGTACCACACCGTCTACGTCGACAGGCTGTCGCTGCTGTGGGAGGCCTGCAACCTGTTCGTGCGCCGGGAGATGGTGGAGCGCGCCGGCGGGTTCGATGAGAGCTGGAACCCGACCGGGCGAGCCGGCGGTCACTGGGGGGAGGACACCGAGTGGGGCTTGCGGCTGACGCATCACGGCGCGCGAGTTGCCTTCCGCGAGGACGCTCGGGTACGGCATGCGGTCATGCCGCGGACCTTCGCCGGCTACCTCGCCTACCAGAGCCGGTTGCGCTATTTCCCGATGCTCCTTCGCCGGTCACCGGAGCTGCGGCAGCGCTTCTACCGCGGCTACTTCATCAGCCGGCGCCACGCCGTGCTCACGGGGTCGGTGGGGATGCTCGGGGTCGCCGGTGCGGCACGGGTGATGGGGTCGCGTCGAGTGGCGGCCGCCGCCGCGACCGCCGCGGCGCTGGCACTGCTGCCGGGCACCGACGTCCTGCGCGCCGCGGTGCAGACGAGCAGCCAGATCGTTCATCGCGCCGCCCACGAGGCGGTCGAGCTCGGCGCGCTCGTCTACGGGTCGGTGCGCTGGCGTCGCATCCTGCTGTGAGCCGGCCGTCTGGACGGCGCTGGTGACGCGCGGCCTTGCGGCTCCTGTTCACCGTCCCCGACTTCTGGCCACACGTGCGCCGTGGCTCGGAGCGTCTGGTGCACGACCTCGCCACCGTCATGGCCGGGCGTGGCCACGAGGTGCTGGTGGTGACGCGGACGCCGGAATCACGCGGCTCGGTGGTGCGCGACGGCGCCTACACCGTTCACTATCACCCCGCTCGCGAGGGGCTGCAGCAACGCGCCGGCCTGCGACCGCTGGAGACATTCGGGCTGACCGCGATGGCGGCGGCGCTGCGCCACGACGCCGACCTCTATCACGCCTTCTACCTCAGCGACGCCTGGGGGGTGGCGCTCGCCACCGCTGTGCGCCGGCGTCCCTTCGTGCTCAGCGTCCACGGGCAACCGGGCCGCGATCACTGGACCCGCTGGCAGCATCGCACCCACCGCATGTTCCTGTACGCGATTCCCAGGGCCCGCGGCATCGGGGTCCTGTCGCAGGCATCGGCTCGGCGGATGCGCGACGACTACGGGTTCCTGCCAACCGTCGTGACCCCAGGCATCTTCGCCGAGGACTTCGCCCTTGAACGCAGCGACGGCGAGGCGCGGACCATCGTGTGCTCCGCCGCCGTCGATGACGTGCGCAAGCGCATCGACCTGCTGCTCGACGCCTTCGAGCTGGTGGCACGCGACGAGCCCGACGTACAGCTGCTGCTGGTGGGGCCGGGTGATCCCGCGACGGTCCAGCGGCGCTGCAGTCTGATGCCGCCGGGGGTGGCGCGCCGGGTGGCCCACCGGACGGTGGCCACCGCCGAGCTGCCCGAGATCTACGCGGGTTGTACCGTGGGGGCGCTCTGCAGCGAGCGCGAGGCCTTCGGACTGGTGCTGGCGGAGTACCTGGCGGCCGGGATGCCGGTGGTGGGAACCGACGACGGCGGCATCCCGGAAGTGGTGACCGCCGATACCGGAGCCCTGTTTGCGCCGGGCGACGCCGCGGCGTGCGCGGCCGCGCTGCGACGCGCCCTGCAGCTCGCGAGCCGGCCCGACGTGGTCGCTGGGTGTCGCGCCCGCGCGCGCGACTTCGACTGGTCGGTGCGCGCCGCCGACTATGAGCGTTTCTACCTGGCGGCGCTGCGATGAACCCAATCGCCCTGGCGCACCGGCTGCGCCACTCGGAACGGCTGGCGCCGGTGCGCCGGCACCTCCCCCTCGCGGCCACCGTGGCGGGGGTCGCCAGCACCCGCCGAGAGCCGCGTCGCGGCCTAGTGCTGTTGACTCTCGGGGGCCTGGGTTTCGTGCGCACCTGGCGTCGCAGCCGAGAGCTGGGTCGCGCGGCCACCGCCGAGCACATCGCGCGGATGCGACGGCTTCGCCGGGACGTCGTGCAGCGCTTTTACACCACCTGCATCGGCTCGATGGAGGCGGAGCTCGAGGAGTACCCGGAATACGACCGCCGCAAGCACGAGCTGCGGTACCGGCTGGTGTCCGAGCTGGCCACCGCCCACGTCCCGGCCGGTGGTGTGGTGGTCGACGTCGGCTGCGCTTCGGGGCTGGTGCTCGACGCCGTGCACCGGGCCCGCCACAGCCGCGGCGTCGGCTTCGACCTGGCGCCGTACGGTGTCAGGCAACGCGCTCACCGGCCCGATCCGCCCGTCCTCGCCCAGGCGGTTGTCGAGCACATCCCGTTGCCGGACGGTGTCGCCGACGTCGTCGTCTTCAGCGAGGTGATCGAGCACCTCCTCGATGCCTACGCCGGACTCCGCGAGGTGTCGCGCATCACCCGCGGCGGCGGAGTGGTGATCCTCACCACCAACAACGGCAGTGAGATGCCGGTGATCTCGCCGCTGCGCGATCCGCTGACCTGGTTCGAGCGGCTGGCGGGTCGCTGGCGTCCTCGGTGGCTGGCCTTCCGCAACCTCACCTGGCACGATCCCATCGACCGGCGCGTCGATCCGCTGCCGCCTGACGCTCCCACCTATGTGCCGCACATCCATTTCTGCTTCGCGGAGTTGCGCGACCTCGCCGCCGACGCGGGCTTCCGGCTGCTCTCCTCGAGCTCCTTCGAGTTCCCGGCGCCGCAGTCGCCCCTCGCCGACCGCTTGCGTCGCCTGACGTCACGCGCGCCCCGACTCGGCAACGCCACCGCCGATCTGTTGGAAGGCCTGGTCTCGGTGACCCCGGGGTTGTCGCTGATGGGAGCGCATCACCTGCTGGTGTTGCGCAAGGTGGCGCCGCCGCGGCCCCGGCCGAGCACCCCCTGGTGGCCCGCTCACCTGCACGACGGGCTTCCGACCGACGGCTTCCGCCCGAGGGCCTCGTCACCGGCGTCTAGGCGTTGATCAGGGCCGACAGCTGCGCCTCGAGCCGGGCGGCGTAGGCGTCGAAGCTGTGGGCGGCGAGGGTTGCGCCTCCGCCGCGCCGCAGCCTCGCCACCAGGCCGGGATCGCCACGCAGCCGGAGGATCGCGGCGACGATGGCGTCGGGATCCTGAGGCGGCACCAGCAGGCAGTTGTCGCCGCCACGCAGAAAGTCAGCGCTGCCCCCGGTACCGGTGGCGACGACCACGCACGACGCCGCCATCGCCTCCAGCGGCACCAGGCCGAACGGCTCCGCCCAGACGGAGGGAAAGAGGAGGACGTCGTGGTCGTGGTAGAGCTCGGGCATCGCCTCCCGTGGGAGGGCGCCGAGCCATTCGACCATGCCGTCGACACCCAGCTCCGCGGCGCGCCGCGTCAGCTCGGCCGCGTACGCCCGGTCCTGCCAGCCGGCCACCGTCAGGCGGCTCGCGCATCCGGCGGCATTGGCGGAGGCCAGGGCCTCGATGGCCGTGTGGACTCCCTTGCGCGGCTCCACTCTGCCGGCGTAGAGGAGGCGCAGCGGCGAGCGCAGGGGCGCGTCGGCGGCACGCGGACGCGCGAAGAGCTCGGCGTTGATTCCGTTGGGAACGACGGCGCCGTGGTCGCGCCAGGCGGGAAGCCCGTTCTCCACCTCCCGTCGCAGGTGCTCGCTGGCGTACAGCGGTCGCATCGCCGCCAGGGCGGCGTCGATGTCGGTGGGAGCGACCCACCGCGCCGCCAGCGGGCGCAGCACAGGCTTTGCCAGGCGGGCTCGACGCCGCACCGCCGGCCGCCGCCACAGCGAGAGCCAGGCGTCGGCCTCGATGTCCCAGAGCAGCCAGGGTTCGCCGACGACGGCGACGGCCGGCACCCCCGCGCCGTGGAGAACGGCCAGCAACGACTTCGAGATCGCCCCCATGTGCCAGACCAGGGCCCCCTGCGGCCGCTGCTCGCGAAGCGCACGCAGCAGCGCGCGCCGCTGCCGCCACTCGCCGGCCCAGAGGCGCGCCGCGGCCGGCCGGGCGTGCTCGAAGTCCCGCCAGTGGAAGTCGAGGACGCGCCGGATGCGCTCGCCGTGGTCACCCCGCTCGTCGCCCGCAGCCGCGGCCGAGGTCCCGTGGCGGGAGGTCACCACCATCACCGCGTGACCGCGACCGGTGAGCCAGGCCACGTGGTCGCGGCAGAGCAGCTCATACCCGCCCAGGGTGTGCGGCGGATAGTTGTTGCTGATGACCATCAGCCGCAACGCTCCGCGGGGCGGGTGGCTCAGCGGGCCCTCACCACCAGGGAGGGCCATCGCCACCGAGCAGCGCCTCCAGCTCCTGAAGGTCCTTGAAGGTGTCGAGCGAGCGCCAGAAGCCGGTGTGCCGGTGGGCGTGGAGGTCGCCGGCGCCGGCGAGGCTGGGCAGGATCTCGCGCTCCAGGTCGTCACCGTGACGGGGGTCGGCGAACACCGAGGCGTCGAAGACGAAGAAACCGGCGTTGATCCAATGGTCGGGCAGATGGGGCTTCTCGGCGAACCCGCGCACCCCGTCCGACGGGTCGAGGTCGAGGGTGCCGTACGGCGACGGCAACGGCACCGTGGTGATGGTGGCCGGTCGGCCATGGGCGCGGTGTCGTGCCAGCAGCGCAGCGAGGTCGATGTCGGCGAGGCCGTCGGCATAGCTGGCGAAGAAGGTGGGACCCGCGGCGGCGGCGCAGCGCCGCAGGCGCGCCCCGGTCGGCGTGTCCAGCCCGGTGTCGACATACTCGATCTCCCAGGGCAATCCCCGGGTTTGGCAGTGCTCGACGATGAGCTCACCGCGGTATCCCAGTGCCAGCACGAAACGCGTCTGACCGCGGCGCGCGTAGATGCCCATGACGTGTTCGACGATGGGAGTGCCGGCGATCCGCAGAAGTGGCTTGGGGAGGTCGGCGGTCAGGGGGTAGGCGCGCGTGCCGCGCCCGCCGCAGAGGATGACCGTCGACAGCTGCTCGGGCATGGTGGGGCGCAGTATGCCGCCGGTGACCTATCCTGTGGCCCGCCGCGCGGCTCTGCAGAGCCCGGCACTGGAGTGTCGTCATCGTGAGCGAGTCCAGCCTGCGCGACGCCGTCTGCCTGGTCACCGGCGCCGGTGGCTTCATCGGGTCGCACCTCTGCGACCGTCTGGTGGAGGAGGGTGCGCAGGTGCTCGCCATGAGCAGCCAGGTGAGCCGCCTGCTGCCGGCCCGCCTGACCCACCTCGCTGACCGGGTCGAGATCGTCGAGGCCAACCTGCAGGACACCGCCGCGGTGCGCCTGCTGGTGGAGCGCGTCCGCCCCCGCTTCGTCTTCCACCTGGGGGCGTATACCCACGTCGGACGCTCCTTCGACCACGTCGACGAGTCGCTGCAGACCAACGTCGCCGGGACGGTGAACCTGCTGTGCGGACTGCGCGGTTGTGACTACGAGTCGTTCGTCTATGCGGGGACCAGCGAGATCTATGGCGGTGCCGGCGAGGTGCCCTTCCGCGAGGACGCTGTGGTCGCCCCGCTGAGTCCCTACGCGGTCAGCAAATACGCCGGGGAGCAGTACTGCCGCATGTTCCATGAGGCCTATGGCTGGCCGATCGTGATGGTCCGTCCGTTCAACACGTACGGACCGCGGCAGAGCCCCGACCGGGTCATTCCCGAGCTGATCGTGGGGGCGCTTCGCGGCGAGCCGGTGGCGATGACGAGCGGCACCCAGACCCGAGAGTTCAACTATGTCACCGACATCGCCGACGGCTTCATCCGTGCCGCGCTGGCGGGAAGGGGGGCGCACGGGGCGATCATCAACCTCGGCTGTAGCGAGGAGCACAGCATCCGCCAGATCGCGGAACGCATCACCGCGATGATGGACGGAGCGCCGGCACCGCGTTTCGCGGCCCTGAGCCATCGTCCCACCGAGATCTGGCGGATGTTCTGCGACAACACCAGGGCTCGGGCCCTGCTGGGCTGGGCGCCGCACCATCGCCTCGACGAGGGACTCCGGCTCACCATCGACTTCTACGCCACCGAGCAGCGCCGCGGCGACAGCGCCTATCTGCTGGCGCCCTCGCGCTGGTCGCGCTGACACCTCGGCCTGGCAATGCCCGAGCGCACCTCGACCGCAGTTCTCGACCTCGACGCGAGACCCTCCTCCTGGGGGGTGGCGGTCCTCGACGTGGTGGGCCATCGCTCCATCCTCATGGCGCTGGCACGGACGGATTTCCAGGCGCGCTACCGACGAGCCGTCTTCGGCGTCCTGTGGGCGGCGGCCGTGCCGCTGGTGCAGGCAGCCATCGTGGCGGCGGTGTTCTCCCACGTGGTGAGGACGTCCAGCGTGCCGGGACCCTACGGGATCTTCGCGCTCAGCGGGGTGATCGCCTGGAGCTACTTCGCGGTCGGGCTTGGCACGGGGGCGACCGCGGTGGTCGATGGTGCCGAACTCAGCGACAGGGTGTGGTTTCCGCGTGCCATGCTCCCGGTCGTCCCGCTGATCAGCGGGCTGGTGGGGCTCGGCATCTCCCTCGGGTGCCTGCTCGTGGCCATGCCCATCTTCGGTGCCGCTCCCGGACCGTCGGTGCTGCTGCTGATCCCTGCGGTGGTCCTGCTCGTGCTGCTGACCGGGGCCCTGGCCCTCATCCTGGCGGCGGCCCACGTCTACTTTCGCGACGTTCGCTACCTGGTCCAGGCGGCGCTCCTGGTCTGGTTCTATGCGACGCCCGTCCTCTATCCGGCGCAACTGCTGGGACGGTACCGCCCGCTGCTCGACATCAATCCCCTGACCGGCGTCATCGAGCTCTTCCATGCTGCTGCGCTCGGCTGGGAGCCCGCCATGCTGGCGCCGGTCGCTGTCTCCGTCGCCACCCTCGTGGTCGGACTGCTCGTCGCCGCCGAGGTCTACCGGCGGTACGACCGGCTCTTCGCGGACCGGCTGTGACCGACACCATCCTCATCGAGGGCCTGGGCAAGCGGTACGTCAAGTACGTTGATCAGCCCACTCTCGTGGGATCGCTGCTCCCGTTCCGGCGTTCGCGACCATCGCCCCTGTGGGCCCTTCGCGGCCTCGACCTCCGCGTCGAGAAGGGTCAGACGATCGGCGTCATCGGGAGAAATGGCTCCGGAAAGACCACCCTGCTCAAGCTTCTCTCCGGTGTCACCCGGCCGAGCGAGGGTCGTCTCCGGGTGATGGGCCGGATCGCTCCGCTCATCGGGGTGGGGGTGGGCTTCCGTCGGGAGCTGACCGGCCGTGACAACGTGTACCTCAACGGTCTGCTGCTGGGCATGGAGAGGCGCCGGCTGGACCGGCGTTTCGACGACATCGTCGCCTTCGCCGAGCTGCAGGACTTCATCGACACGCCAGTCAAGTTCTACTCGTCGGGGATGTTCCTCCGCCTCGGATTCGCTATCGCCATCCACAGCGAACCCGAGGTCTTCCTGCTCGACGAGATCCTGGCCGTCGGGGATCTCGCATTCCAGTCCAAGTGTTTCGAGCGGCTGCGGATGGTCCAGGGCTCCGGAACCACCATCGTGGTCGTCAGCCATTCCATGAATGCGATCCGCGGCATGTGTTCGCGAGTGGTCCTCCTCCGTCGCGGACTGGTCGACATGATCGGGGACACCGAGGACGTGATCGCCCGGTACCACGAGCTCTTGAGCGTGGAAGGCGATGCCGACGAGGAGACGGCGCGATCCGGGGGCGAGCGCATGTATGTCGGGGGCGCGGTGATCGAAGAGAGCAGGCTCTTCGGCCCCGACGGACCGGTGAACTACGCGGACGGCGGCGAGCAACTGGAGCTGCGGGTTCGGCTCCGCTTCGAACAGGCCGTCGACAGCCCATTGGTGGGGATGCAGATCTTCAATGAGGAAGGCGTGCTCGCCTACGCCTGTCACTCGTTCCTTGGACTGCGGCACCGGCGGTACGACGCAGGCGAGACCGCCAAGGTCTTCATCCGATTCGTCCCCCGCCTCGGCGGCGGGACGTACCGGGTCTTCTGTCTTGTGGCGACGGCCGACGGTCGCGGCTCACTCGCCGTGCAGCCGCGGGGCGTGAGCCTGTTCGTCGCGCCGCGACTGGGCTCGCGCGGAGTGGCCGACCTGCAGGGCTCGATCGAGGTGGACGGCCGGGTCATGCCCGTCGGATGAGCGCCTCGACCCGCAGCCCCCCGGGCGCGACCGCCGGATCGTCACCCCGGCGCCAAGGAACGAGGAACCTCATCGTGTCCTCCGTCCCCCTCCCCGAGCCCGCCGGCCGCCGAGTGTATCAGCCCCTTCTCAGCCAGGCAGAGGCGTGTCGCGAGGGGTGCCGGGGCCGCTGACTGCGACGACCACTTCAGCACCCGGGTCCAGCTCCTGAGCGGGCTTCCACCCGGGATTGCGGTCCCCGTCGGCGCAGCGCGAGGCGTCCGATAACGGTGTCGTGTGCGACACTCAGCCAGGTGCGTGGGAAGCCTTGGGATCGCCTGCAGACCGTCGCATCGTACGCGTACAGCTGGCCGTCGGGCCGCCGCGTGATCGATAAGGCGCGTCACCTCGCGTGGCGGGTCAGCTACAAGGATGGGGCCCGCCTGATGTCGGAGGGGCGCAAGCGCTGGCAGATCTTCCGCAATCCCACTGCCACCATACGCTTCGGGAAAAACGTGACCGCGGGGCCCGGCTTCAAGGTGCATGCTCCCTGGGGAGGCACTCTCATCGTCGGGGACAACGTCGAGTTCCGCCGCAATACGCTCTTCGAACTCGGGAGCCCGGGAGCGCGGGTGACGGTGGGCGACGGCTCGTACTTCACCTACGACGTGATCATCGCCTGCGACACGACGATCAGCATCGGCGAGCGGGTTGGGCTGGCGCAGAGCACCTTCGTCGCTGATGGCAGTCACCGCTACCGTGACCTGACCAAGCCTTTCCTCGAGCAGGGGTATAACTACAGGTCGATCAGCATCGGAAACGATGTCCAGGTCCATTCGAAAGTCACCATCGTGAACAGCATCGGCGAGCGAGCGATCATCGGAGCCAACGCTGTTGTCACCAAGCCCATCCCGCCGTTCACCGTGGCTGGTGGCGTCCCGGCCAGGGTGCTGGATTACTACGGGCCACCCAGTCAGGATCCGGAAGGTTGGAAACCGGAACGCTAGTCCGCCGCGAACTCAGAGAGGTCGGGCTGCGCCGGTCCGACGCCGCGCGCGGCGGCCTCGTCCCAGGCCGTGAGGAAGTGCGGCGCGAGAGCCTGCTTGAAAGCGGTGTCGACGCTGAGCCAGACGCGGCGGCCGAGCCACGGGAGCCAAGACGGGATGTAGGGCGCGAGGGGGAGGCCGCGTGCCCGCGCCGGCGGCATGGCCGCGGCCGCGGTGAACATGCGATGGAACCACGGCGTCAGCTCGGGATGCAAGGTGGAGAAGGTGTACTCCGCAGCGGCAACACGGCGTGCCCGCTTCTGCCAGAACTCCAAGGTCATGGGACGGACGTGGTTGACGACGGCGCGGCGGTTGTAGAGGAGACGAAGACCGAGCTTGCTGGCTCGATAGGCCCAGTCGGTGTCCTCGTATCCGTAGGGAAAGTGCTCCTCGTCGAAGTCGCCCACGCGTCCAGCGAACGAGCGTTTGAGGGAGACGTTCGCTCCCGCGAACCGTCCCCAGCCGGCGTCCACGCCTCGGATGTTGGCGAAGTCAAACTGGATGCCGGTCTCAAGCCAGCGCATGAAGGTGGTGACCTCGAGCTCCCGAGCCCACCGCACGCATCCGAGCACGCCGACCTCCTCCGCGGGGTGACGCTGATGCCACTCGAGATGCTCCGCGACAAGCCGGCTCACGGGGATGGTGTCGTTGTCGGTGAAGAGAACCAGTGCACCTTCGGCAGCGCGAAGACCGGCGTTGCGGTTGGCCGAGAGGCCGGGGACATGCCCCGTGAGCCGGCGCACCGGGAATGGACGCGTGCCGATGGCCCGCTCAACCGCGTCCGGCTGCGGATCGGCGGCGTCCGCGACGACCAGCACTTCGAAGATGCGGCGCGACATCTGCTGCGAGTACCCGTCGAGGACGCGCTCGAGTGTCGCGTAGTTGCCCAGGGTGGAGATGACGACGCTGAGCCGCGGTGGGCCCGAGGTGCTTGGTCCCAGCGGCATCGCACCCAGGGTACCAGCGGGTCTCGGGACTAGGCCGGCGGCATGCCCCGACCGGTTGCCCTGCGGCTCGATCCGGAGCGGGAGGAGGCGGAGTTACGCGCCTACCTCGGTGCCACCTACGACCGCCACCGTCTGGAGCGGTACGAGCAAACGCTCGCCGAGGAGCTCGCGTCGATCCACCACGAGCACCACTTCTACCGCACCTCGCAGGCCTACCTCTACAACCTCACCGCCTTCGCGATGACCGGCACCAAGCTTCCGTACCTCGACCTCCTGACCAGCCGGGTACCGCCGGGATCACGCGTGCTCGATTACGGGTGCGGGATCGGTTCCGATGGGCTGATGCTTCTTGAGGCGGGCTATCGCGTGGAGTTCGCCGACTTTGACAACCCGTCCACCGCATACCTCCGGTGGCGGCTCGAGCGACGGTCGCTCGATGCGCCAATCCGTGATCTCGACGGCGTGGTCCCGGGCGGATTCGATGCGGCATATGCCTTTGACGTCATCGAGCACGTTTCAGATCCCTACGCCTTTCTCGGCGAGATGGAACGGCGCGCGGCTCTCATCTTGGTGAACCTGCTCGAGTTCGATCCGCACGAGCAGGCGCTCCATCGCGAGCTGCCCATCGCCGACCTTCTCCGCTACATGGCACGCTACGACCTGGAGCATTACGCGATCCTCCACGGCACCTCGCACCTTGTCCTCTACCGGCCCGAGGCTGCGGCGCCGCTGCGGCGCCTCTGGAACCGGGGTCGCATCGCTGCCCAGAGGTGGCGCCAACGCTCCGGAGCCGGTTGACGGCATCCACGGCGGCGGAGGCACCGCCAGCGCACACGGTACCCGGCGTGCTGTCCTCAGGAGCCGTCCGCGGTCGTGGGCACCGCCGGTTGCGACGGGACCGCACGAGGCCGGGCAACCAGCACTGCATGCGGGTCACCTCGAGTCGCCACCACGAGGGCATGCCGTCCCGCTCGGGTGGCCAGCAGCCGCGGGTGGAACGACGCCAGCGGCTGTCCCGCGCCCGGTGGCATGTAGATGCGGCGCGGTCCGGCGACCACCTCGAAGCCCCCCGCCTCCACCAGGCCCCGCAGCCCGGCAACGTTCGGATACCACCACCAGGGACGCCCACGGCCATCGAATGTCGCCACCGGACGCCGTGGCAAAAGCAGGGAGAGCAGGAGGTCGATGCCGTCGACGACGATCATGCTGCCGTCGCAGACGGCGCGAAGGCGCATCAGCGCTCGCACCGGGTCGCGCAGGTGCACGAGAAGGCTGCCGAGATAGATCAGGTCGAACCGCCCGAGTCCGTTCTCGTCGACGTCGTACGCGCTGCAGTCGACACGGCGGACCGACGAGCGCAGCGCGCGGTGCGCGATCTCGAAACCGCTGCCCGTTCCCTTGCGCCGCCCGATGATCTCCATCACCTCAGCACTGCTGTCCACCGGCCAGTCCCACTGTTTCGGGTCGGGAACGTCGATGGCCACCACCTCGGCCGCACCGCGCCGTTCCATCTCGAAGGCCCAGAAGCCGTCGAAGGTTCCCACGTCGAGACAGCGCATGCCGGCGAGCGACTGGGGGAACGGGACCTGCTCGACAACTGGGCGGGTGTCGTGCCAGCCCGGCGTGACAACGCCCGGGGCGAGCTCTATGGTGTGATACCAGTCGAGCTGACGCACCTCGGCGGGCAGATCACCTCCAGCCGTGATCATCGCGCGCGGAATGTAGCAGCGAGAGACGACCATGGGCGCGATGAGGCTCTTCCCTTTCTCCGCCCGGGTCGGCCAGGAAACGACAAGGGCGGCTCTCCTCCTCGACTGGACCCGCTCGGATCGTGAAGCGCGGTTGCTCCTCCGCGATGGCCAGACCGCGGTCTTCGTGGTCGACGGCCGGCTTGATCCGCGTGGTGTGCGGGCTCTGCCTGACAGGTGCCTACACTGCAGAGATGAGGGCCAACGTCCTGCTGGTTGTCATGGACACCGCCCGCGCGGATGCCTTCGACTCCTATGGCGCACCGCCGGGATCGACTCCGGTGGCCACCCAGCTGGCGCAGCGGGGTCGGGCGCTGCCCGCCGTCATCGCCCCAGCCAGCTGGACGCTGCCATCGCACGCTGCGATGTTCACCGGCCTTCTTCCCCGCACACTGGGGCTTGGCCAGTCGCCGGGAGGGACCTACCACGGCGCGCGCCCGGTGATCGAGGCGCACCGGCACCGGTTGCTGCCCGAGGCGTTCCGCCGCGCCGGCTATGTCACCCGAGCGGTCAGCGCCAACGTCTGGATCTCACCGGTCACCGGGTTCGACGCGGGCTTCGACGACTTCGTCGCCCTGCGGAGCTCGCGTTGCGACCGGGTGCAGCTGCCCGGCCTCCGGCCCCGTCTGTCCTGGTACGGGGAGGCGCTGCGCGCACGAGTCGACGACGGAGCGGCCGAGGCGGAGCAAGTGATCCACCGCTGGCTGGCTGAGGATCGGAGGCCGTTCTTCTGGTTCGTGAACCTCATCGAATGCCACTCGCCCTATCTCCCGCCCCGCCCGTACGGCGACCGCTCACCGCTCCGGCGGCTGCTCGCCGCCGAGGACGCGCGCCGGTACTTGAGAGTGGACACCATCTGGGCCGCATGCCTCGGTGCGCTCACCGTGCCCGAACAAGCCCTGGTGCGCATGCGCCATCTCTACGCCAGGTCGGTCCGCCTCATGGATGACTGGCTCGGGCGTGTGCTCGAGGCTCTCGACATGCACGGAGTGCTCGACGACACCCTAGTCGTCATCACTTCCGATCATGGCGAGAACTTCGGTGAGGCAAACATGATCGGCCACTCGTTCTCGCTCGACCAGCGCCTCATCCACGTCCCGTTGATCGCCGCCGGCCCCGGTGCACAAGGCATAGCCGTCGCCAGCCTGGTGGCGTTGCCGCGTCTTCTCGCGGAGGCGGTCGGCCTCTCCGATCATCCATGGCGCGAAGCCGTACCCGACGGGGTTGCGGTCGCCCAGTGCGATCCGCTGTCTGGCGCGGACGACCCGCGAATCGAGCAGGCTGTCAGCAGATGGCACCTCGACCAGGAGGCGGTTCGGAGGCTGACGCAGCCGATGACCTGCGCCACCGACGGCGAGCTGAAACTGCTGCGATTCGGTGACGAGGACCGGCTGTACGATCTGATCGCGGACCCGCGCGAGCTCCACCCGATGGCCCCGGACCAGCCGTCGGTGCGCGAACTGTTCGGAGCCCGTCACGACCGGCTGGCGGAGGCGCTGGAACCGGCGTCGCGGCCCGGCCCGGCCCTGGCGCCCACGTCGTCCGCCGAGCTCTCCGACGCCGAGCGGCAGGACATCGAGCAGCGGATGCGACTTCTCGGCTACCTCTGAGGTCAGCGAACCTGCCCCTCGACGAAGGGAACCTCGAAGACCTTGTCATGAGCGATCGGACCGTGTCCGAAGTACCCGCCCTCCCCGAAGAGCTCACCGTGGTCCGACGTGAGGATGATCCAGGTGCTGGGCGGGACGACATCAAACAGCTGCTCGAACCCTGGCTCAAGGCCCGTGAGCGCTCGCACCTGTCGGTCGCGCAGGGTTTCCATCTGATCCATGTCGAAGAAGGCGGTGCGCTGCTCATCGACTCGCTCTCCGAGCTGCCTGACCGCGCCGTGGACGCCGCTGAGACGCGGCCATTCGGACGGGTCCTCGCCGGCGAGCGCGTACGGGTAGTGGGTCTCGCCGACGTTGAGCAGATGAAATGACGGCCGGTCGTCCGGAAACGACAGCCTAGCCAACATCGCGGCCATGTCATTGTGGGTCGGCATCAGCGTGTAGCTGTCGAAGTCGCGGTTGAGCGGCGTATGCTGGTTGAGCACCGGCATCGACACCATGGCGCTGGTCTGGTAACCGAGGCGGTTGCGCAGATAGCTGGGAAGGAAGAGCGACGGCAGCAGCTCCTTGAACTCGATGCCGGGCACGCCGAGCCGCTCGGTGTAGCGCTGCAGGTCCGCCTTGTAGTACTCGGAGGCGTATACGTGGGTCGGGCTGGCATGAGGGAGCAGGCCCATCAGCAGGTTGTAGTGCGACGGCGCCGTCCACGAGGCGTAGCTCCAACGGCGCTCCACCGGCCCGAGACGAGAGGGCAGCTTCGGCTCGGCGCGGAGCCAGGAGTCGTAGCGCAGGCTGTCGAGCACCACGACCACCAGGTGGCGGGCGCCCGCGGGCGGCTCGGGTCGCTCGACCGCTGCCGCGGGCTCGGGCCAGGCCGTCGGAGCGTTCGCCTCCTCCCGCTTGCGGCGCCGCAGCACCGCCCTCACTCCTCCTGCGAACCAGGGGCGCCGGCGGCGGTTCCCACCCCGGGGCGGGCCGAGCTCTGGACCCCCGGAATGCGAGCGTGCGGGCCGCCCTCGGTCCACCAGGAGATGGTGCGCGCCAGCCCGTCCTCGAGCGAGATGCGCGGCTCCCAGCCGAGAACGCGGCGGGCCGTCGAGATGTCGGGGCAGCGCCGCCGTGGGTCGTCGACCGGCAGTGGCCGCAGCTCGATGGGACTCGAGCTGCCCGCCAGGCGGCGGATCAGCTCGGCCAGCTCCATCACCGTCAGCTCGCCAGGGTTGCCGAGGTTGACGGGGAGATGGTGGTCGGAGAACAGCAGCCGCTCGAGGCCGTCGATGAGGTCGTCGATGTAGCACAGGCTGCGCGTCTGCGACCCGTCGCCGAAGACGGCGATCGGCTCGCCCGTCAGCGCCTGGGTGATGAACGCGGGTACCGCACGCCCGTCGTTGCGGCGCATGCGTGGTCCGAAGGTGTTGAAGATCCGGGCGATCCGCGTGTCGAGCCCGTGCGCGTTGTGGTAGGCCATGACGAACGTCTCGGCGGCCCGCTTCGCCTCGTCGTAGACGCCCCGGGGCCCGACCGGGTTGACATGGCCCCAGTAGTCCTCGGGTTGAGGATGGACGTCGGGATCGCCGTAGACCTCGCTGGTCGAGGCGAGCAGGAAGCGCGCGCCCTTGGCCTTGGCGAGGCCCAGCGCCTTGTGCGTTCCCAGGGTGCCGACCTTGAGGGTGTGGATCGGCATCTGAGCGTAGTCGACCGGCGACGCGGGGGAGGCGAAATGGAGGATGCCGTCGACGCCGCCTTCGACATAGAGGTACTCGCTGACGTCGTAGTGACGGAACGAGAACCGTGGGTTGCTGAGCAGGTGGGCGATGTTGTCGGCGCTTCCTGTCAGCAGGTTGTCAAGACAGATCACATGCAGACCGCGCTGCAGAAGACGATCGCAGAGGTGGGAGCCGATGAAACCGGCCCCTCCGGTGATGATCACCCGTCGCAACGGCAGCTCCTCGCGATTGCGAGCCCGGCTGAAGGCCCCTCCGCCCCATCATCGCATCCCGGCGCCGCCACGGCCGTCAACCGCTGCTGCCGCCACACCAGGGGATCAAGCTCGCCCAGACGGGCGGCCGCCATGGCCAGGCGCGGCCGCCGGGGTGGGTTCGAAACGGGGTGCGATCGGCCAAACCGCCGGGCATGACCCGGCATCTCCACCCGGGTTGCTCCCGTGGGCGGCCCGGTGCCCGTCCGCATCTCGACGGGGGCCGTGACGCGGCCGCTGAGCGGCCCAGTGCGGCCGAAGTGCAAGGAACCGTGCCGTGGCCACGTCTCTGCCAGCAGGAGGTGGTCTCCGAAGCTGGGCGACACGGCCCAGTGGCTGCATCGGTCCGACCGACCCCTGGTCGATCGGCCCCGGGAAGAAGAGGAAGGCGCGTGGGCTACCCGATCGCTCTCAACCGTATCGCTGTCGCAGCCCTGGGCCCGCTGGTGGTCGCGGCGGGTCTCGGAGTCACCGGGCCGGCTCGCGCCGCCGCCGCGGGGACGACCGACCCCGTGACCAGCTATACCAAGACAGCCGACGTCCGGATCACCATGCGCGACGGCGTCAGCCTGGACTCGGACGAGTACGTACCCGACCACGGCTGCCCTTGCCCGGTCCTCCTCGTGCAGACACCGTACCGGAAGAACGGCGGGGTGGCCGAGTTCAACCCGTACTTCCCTGCGCACGGCTACGCGGAGATCGTCGTCGACGTCCGCGGCACCGGGTCGAGCGAGGGCTACTGGACCTCCTTCGGCACCCCCGAGCAGCTGGACGGCGTCGAGCTGGTGAACCGGGCCGCGCACCGACCGTTCTCCAACGGGCGCATCGGCCTCGCCGGCGTCAGCTACAGCGCGATCAACCAGTTCCTCACCGTGGAACGTCTCAGCGAGGTCCAGCCGTCGCACAACCCGGTGCAGGCGATCTTCCCGATCGTGCCCATGGGTGACCCGTATCGCGACGTCGTCTTCGCCGGCGGCAACACCGACACCGGTTTCATCCCGCTCTGGCTGGGACTGGTCAACTCGCTCAACTCCCTGCCCGCCGACGACGCGGCGTCGCACCCCGCCATCGCGCTCAACGCCGAATCGCAGCACCTCGTGGATATCGCCCAGTTCGCCGCCCCTGCCGTCGCCGACACGACCCTGGGCGGATACGAGAGCGCGCTGCCGTCGCAACTCCAGACCTACCCGGACCAGGCCTACGACAACCCCTACTACCGCAACGTGGCACCCCTGACACGCATCCAGGACGTCCACGTCCCGACCTTCATCGTTGGTGGCGAGTACGACCTGTTCCAGCGCAGCGAGCCGCTGCTGTATCGCGGTCTCGACCTGCCGCCCACTCAGAAGAAGCTGCTCTTCGGCCCCTGGTACCACGGCAACCCGTCGTCACACCTGACCGCGGACGACGGCTCGTCGCCGGTCCACGACGAGAAGGGCAATCTCCTTCCCTCGACCAACAACCTGTCGCTGGCATGGTTCGACCACTGGCTCAAGGGCGTGAACAACGGCATCGACCGGTTCCCGACCACGGAGACTTACCAGATCGGGCCGAACCAGTGGCGCCCCGACACGGCATTTCCGTACCCGGGCACGACCTACCAGCCGTGGTACCTGGGCGCGTCGCCGTCCGGATCCGGTGCGCCGAGTCTCTACGACGGCTCGCTGGGCCTGAACGCCGGCCCCGCCGGCACGGCGGCGATGCCGTGGCAGCCGCTCACCGGCGCGTGTTCGCGTTCGTCGGCGCAGTGGACCGCGGGCATCGTCGCCATACCACCCTGCACCGACAACGACAGTAGTGCGGAGATCACCGGGGTGACGTTCACCAGCCCGGTGTTCACCCAGCCTTACACGGTGTCGGGCCCGATCGTCGCCGACCTGTGGCTCAGCTCGAGCCGGCCGGACACCACGATCACCGCCACGGTTGGCGACGTGCAGGCTGACGGATCGACGGTGTTCCGCGTCACCGCGGGATCGCTCGTCGGATCGTTGCGCAGCTTCGTCGGCACCCGGTGCGGCGGCAAGGTGATGGACTGCAGTGTCTACGCCGGCAAGGTTCCCGTGGTGCCGTGGCATCCGTACACGCATCAGTCACAGCAGGGCCTCACGACTGCACCGACAGAGGCGCTGGTCGAGGTGTTCCCCACCTCGTTCGTGGTGCAGCCAGGACACCGGTTGCGCCTCTCACTGACCACCGCCGACCTGCCGCACCAGGGGCCCAACCTGAGCACCCTAGCGAACTCCAGCGGTGGGGTGACCACCCTGTACTTCGGTGCCACGCATCCCTCGCGCGTCTACCTCGGTGCCCTGCCAGCCCCGGCGACGGCCGGTGGAGCCGGGAAGTCGTCGCCGGCGAACACGGGAGCCACCTCAGCGGCGGCCGCATCCGCCCCTGTCCCGTCCAGCCGGGCCGGCACCGCGCCTGCGCACCTGGCCACCGGCACCGCATCGCCGGCGGAGGCACGGCCGTCGCTGCGGAACACCGCGGCTCACGACAAGGTGCTCACCGCCGCCTACGGCTTGGTCGCCGCCGCCGGCCTGGGCGTGGTTCTGCGATACGCACCGCGACGCCGTCGGTATCGTCCGTCCCGCAGATGATCCACCGCCCGTGGGCTTGCAGACTCCATTGCCGATGGGGGGTTTGCCTGAGGTGCGGGAGCTCCGCGCGAACGAAGCGGCTGAGTTTGGTACCCTGTGGGCCTCCGGTTGACGCTTGACGGTTCTGCTTCGGTTGATCCTTGACACTCCCAGGCTGGCCTAGGACGTCCGGGCAGCCCCGGAAGCCTTCTTCTTGCGAATTTCACCACTGCCGGCCCGCACCACCGTCTTCAGGAGCTCGTTACCCACCCAGAACTGCAGCAGGTCCTCCCTGACGAGGACGTT
>Ga0209471_1000052_pt1 | contig 94588 bp, 86 predicted proteins | sample GraSoiAngelo_128_FD_185885 | JGI IMG/M metagenome (GOLD analysis project Ga0209471, IMG submission 185885) | Grasslands soil microbial communities from the Angelo Coastal Reserve, California, USA - 14_0927_12_20cm (SPAdes) (version 2) | ecosystem: Environmental > Terrestrial > Soil > Grasslands ...
ATCCTCATCATCCTGAATCGCTGGGTCCGGCTGCGCCGGCGCGCCAAGGTGCATCCCCGCCGGGTCGCGCTGGACGCCGTGATGCAGCGCTGGACGCTGAACCAGGCCGGCGCGGCCGACGTCCTCCGAGGGCTGGCGCGCCTGCCCGTGCCGCTCGCCATCGACGCGTTGGTCACTTGGTCCGCCCGGGTGGCGGGCGAGCGATGGCAGGAGCTGTCGCACGCGCTCGAGCACCAGTGGTGGGCTCGCGTGGTGCGCGCAAACAGCCGCTCGGCGCGCTGGTGGAAACGGCTCGAGAGCGCGCGTTTCCTCTCGGTGGCGGCGACGTCGCACGACATCGGGCGCGTGCTGCGGCTGCTGCGCGACCGTCATCCCGCCGTGCAGATCGCCGCCGCAACGACGCTCGAGCGAGTGGTCAGTCCGGTGCTCGTAACCGCGGCGTTGGATCAGCTGCCCTTCTTGGGCCCCACGGTGCAAGCGTACTACGCGAGCGTGCTCAAGCGCGCGCGCCCGGCCGTGCTGCGACACTTGCAGCAGCTGTTCCGGCGCCTGAACGATCCCAGGCTCCCCCGCATCATTGAGTTCGCGGGGCGGCTGCAGGAGCCGGTCCTGCGCGAGCCGTTCACGACCCTCGCCACGCACGCCGATCCGGAGGTCCGGACCCAGGTCGCCCGCGCGCTCGGCCGGTTTCCGCACGCCGAGTCGGTGGCCGCCCTCGGCTTCCTCGTCCAGGACGAGGCCTGGCCGATCCGCGCGCAGGCCACCCGCTCGCTCGGCATGATCGCCGACCCGGCGACGCTCCCGCTGGTGCGCGACGCGCTGCGTGACGTCGAGTGGTGGGTGCGCCTGCGCGCGGGCCTCGCCCTCACGCGGTTCGGCGGCGCCGGGCGCAACGTGCTGCTCGAGGCGGAAGTGAGCGCGCACGCCGAAGCTCGCGACATGGCGCGACTGGTCCTCGGGCTCTCTCCGCAGGCCCTGGCGGAGTACGCCGCGTGACCCACGTCATTCAGGTCACCGATCTCGTCATCCTCGCGTACTTTCTCGGACTCAACTCGTTCTACGCGCTGCTGCTCGTGCTCTCGATCCCGGAGATCTGGGAGCAGACGCGGCTGGCCGAAGACGAGGACTTCCAGCGTTTGATGCAGAGCGATGCGCTCCCGCCGATCACGATCCTGGTCCCCGCCCACAACGAGAGCGCGACGATCGAGACCAGCGTCACCGCGATCCTCACGCTCGAGTACCGGAGCTTCGAGGTCGTCGTGGTCAACGACGGCTCCAAGGACGACACGCTCGAGCGGCTGCGGCACGCGTTCGAGCTGTACGAGGTGCCGCGCACGTACCCTGAGGGGATCGCCACCAAGCGGGTGCGCGCCGTGTATCGCTCCCGCACCCGCACCCGGCTGCTCGTGATCGACAAGGAGAACGGCGGAAAGGCCGACTCACTCAACGCCGCCATCAACGCGAGCCGCTTCCCGCTCGTCATCGCCGTGGACGCGGACACCCTGATCGAGCCCGACGCCCTGCTGCGCCTCACGCGGCCGTTCCTGCTCAGCAGCAAAATCGCGGCGGTCGGGGGCACGGTCCGGGTAGCGAACGGTTGCACGGTGAGCGACGGCCGGGTCACCGACGCCCGGGTGCCGCGCCGTTTTCTCCCCGGCGTGCAGGTCGTCGAGTATCTGCGGGCGTTTCTGTTCGGCCGGCTCGGCTGGAACCGGCTGGGCGGCAGCTTGGTGATCTCCGGCGCATTCGGCCTGTTCCGCAAGGAGTACCTCCTCGCCATCGGCGGCTACCGTGTGGCGAGCGTCGTGGAAGACCTGGATCTGGTGGTGCGGCTGCACCGCTATCTGCGGCAGAAGCGCGTCCCGTACGAAATTCCGTTCATTCCCGATCCCGTGGCGTGGACGGAGGTGCCGGAGTCGGGCCGGATCCTGTCGCGCCAACGGGAGCGCTGGCACCGGGGCCTCATCGCCGCGATGTGGCTGTACAAAAGCATGCTTTTCAACCCCCGGTACGGACCGGTCGGATTGATCGCGATGCCGTTCTTTACTTTCGGGGAGGCGCTGGCGCCGCTGATCGAGGTCCTGGGGTACGTGATCACGATCGCAGGCCTCGCGCTCGGCCACGTCAACGTCGCCTTCGCGCTGCTCTTCCTCCTGGTCGCGTGGGGCTACGGCATGCTTCTGTCCCAGTGGGCGGTCGTGCTCGAGGAAGTCAGCTTCCGCCGCTACGGCCGCGTCGGCGACCTGGCGCGCCTGCTCCTGTACGCCACGCTCGAGAACTTCGGGTATCGCCAGCGGACGGTGTGGTGGCGGCTCAAGGCCTTCTTCACGGTGTGGAAGCACCGGCAGGTGTGGGGAGAGATGACCAGAAAGGGATTCGAGTCGGCAGGAAAACAGGTTGCAGGACAGGCAAAAGGCTAGGCGCACAGACGCACAGCGGTGAACAGATGTGAGCGAGCAGAACTACGTGCTCACTCGCGACCGTTTTACCGCTGCGCGTCTGTGCGTCTAGCCTTTGCATTTCCCGCTGCTGCGACCCGTTCGGCGTCCCGTAGCACCCGCAGGACATTCGTCCCCGCGACCTTCCGTACGTCCTGTTCGGTCCAGCCTCGCTTGAGCAGCTCCGCGATCAGATCCGGAAACTTCGACACGTCCTCGAGCCCCACGGGCACCTCGGTGATGCCGTCGAAGTCGGAGCCCAGGCCCACGTGGTCGATGCCGACCACCCGCCGGAGGTAGTCGATGTGGTCCGCCACCTGTTGCAGCCTGGCCTTCGGGGCGCGCACGTGCCACGCCTTCAACGAGTCGCGCAGCGCCGTCGAATCGGTGCCCGAGGCACGGAGCGCCCGTGCCCGGCCTTCGAGGCTGTCCTCGTACACCCGCACCCCCTCCGAGACGAAGCCGGGGTTGAAATTCACCATGACGATGCCGCCGTTCGCCGGCACGAGGCGGAGAATCGAGTCCGGCACGTCGCGCGCATGGTGCGTCAGGGCGCGCGCCGACGAGTGTGAAAACATGACGGGGGCGTGTGCGGTGTGCAGCGCGTCGGACATCGTGCCGTCGTTCACGTGCGAGAGATCCACCAGGACCCCGAGTCGATTCATTTCATGCACCACCTCCCGGCCGAACGCCGAGAGGCCACGCCGCGCCGTGTCGGTGGACGCGGTCGCCCACGAGAGGCTCCGCCAGTGCGTGAGGGTGATGTAGCGGACGCCGAGCGCCGCGAACATCCGGAGCGTGCCGAGGGAATTCTCGATGGCGTGCCCACCCTCGATGCCGATCAGGCACGAGATCTTCCCGGCCGTGAAGTTGCGCTCGACGTCCGCCGCGCTGTAGGCCATCGCGAGGTCGCGAGGATACCTGGCGCACAGCCGCTTGATCAGATCGATCTGCTCGAGGGCGTACACGGCCGGGTGCGGCCCGGAATCCATCGTCGTGACGGGCACGTACGCGGCCCAGAATTGGCCACCCACCGCTCCGGCACGGAGCTTCAGGATGTCGGTCATCAGCTTCGGCTGGAGCACGGCGAAGTCGACCGAGTCGAGCCCGCCCCGCTCGCGGATCGCATCCGGAATGTCGTTGTGGCCGTCGATCAGCGGGACGGTCTTGAGGATCCGCAGGGCTTGGGCGCGGTAGTCCTGAGCGGACAGAGCGAACGATGGGACAGTGCAAAGCAAGACCGCTGACATTGCCACCTTCCATCCTTCCATCGTTCCTCCTTTTTGGGCCCGAAAGCTGGCTTCGCTCCTGGCAGTTATCAAGATTACTTTCCACTCATGCCCGACGCTAAAGTGAAGCTCGCGTTCGAGCTCAACAGCGAGCCGGTCGAAGTGGCCTTCGCGCCGCACAAGACGCTGCTCGAAGTGCTGCGCGAAGACCTGGGCCTCACCGGCACGAAGCACGGCTGCGAGCTGGGCGAGTGCGGCACCTGCACCGTGCTCGTGGACGGGAAGCCCGTGCTCTCCTGTCTGGTGCTCGGCCTGGCGTGCGCGGGGCATCGCGTGAAGACCGTCGAGGGGATGGCAGGGGGCGGGTCGCTGCATCCGCTCCAGGACGCGTTTGCCGAGCTCGGCGCGGCGCAGTGCGGGTACTGTACGCCCGCTTTCCTGCTCGCCGCCGAAGCGCTGCTCGGCGAGACCGCGCGACCCACGCGCGACGAGATCAAGCAGGCGCTGTCGGGCAACCTGTGCCGCTGCACGGGATACCTCAAGATCTACGAGGCGGTGGAGCTGGCGGCGGCCCGCCTGCGGGGGGAGGATGCGAAGCCGGCACCGGAGAGCCTGTATGGCGTCCGGTAAGAAGGCGGCGGTCACGCAGCCGGCGGCGGTCGGGCGGTCCGACGGGCAGCTTCGCGTCGTCGGCAAAGCGATCCGCAAGGTGGACGCGACGGCCAAGGTCACCGGCGCCACCCGGTTCGCCGACGACCTGTTCCTGCCGCGCATGCTATACGCCAAGCTGCTCCGCAGTCCGCATCCCCACGCCCGCATCACCGGCATCGAGACATCGAAGGCCCAGGCGCTCCCCGGCGTGAAGGCCGTGTTGACGGGGAGGGACCTGCCGATCCCGTTCGGCATCCTGCCCGTGAGCCAGGACGAGCACGCCTTGGCAATCGACAAGGTGCGGTTCGTGGGCGACCCCGTGGCGGGCATCGCCGCGGCGAGCGAGGAGATCGCGACGGCCGCGCTCGATCTCATCGACGTGCGGTACGAATCGCTGCGCCCGATCACGGACGCCGAGGATGCGATCACGCATCCGGAGCCGCGCATCCATGACTACGGTGACGGCGGCAACCTGCACAAGCTCGTCAACCTCGAGTTCGGTGACGTCGCCGAGGGTTTCGCCGAGGCGGATCTGGTGCGCGAGGATCTGCTCTTTTTCGAGGGCAGCACCCACCTGCCGATGGAGCAGCACGCGGCGGTCGCCGACTGGTCCCCGCTCCCCGACGGGAAGCTCACCCTCTGGAGCTCGACCCAGACGCCGCACTACGTGCACCGCGCCCTCGCCAAAGTGCTCGAGCTCGCCCCCGCCAAGATTCGGGTCGTCGCCACCCCCAACGGCGGCGGCTTTGGCGGGAAGAGCGACCCGTTCAGCCACGAGATCGTCGTGGCGAAGCTCGCGATGCTCACCGGTCGACCGGTAAAGATCACGCTCACCCGCGAGGAGGTCTTTTACTGCCACCGCGGGCGCCACCCGACGCTCATGTGGGTGAAAACCGGCGTGAAAAGGGACGGGGCGATTACGGCGATGCACTTCAAGTCGCTCTTGGACGGCGGCGGGTACGGCTCCTACGGCGTCGCGAGCACGTATTACACGGGCGCTTTACAGACGGTCACCTATGACGTTCCGCGTTACAAGTTTCAAGGCGCAAGAGCGTTCACCAACAAGCCGCCCTGCGGACCGAAGCGCGGGCACGGCACGCCGCAGCCCCGTTTCGCGCTCGAGGTGCACCTCGACAAGATCGCCGAGCAGCTGGAGATGGATCCGGCGGAGCTGCGCCTCAAGCATCTCGTCCCTCCCAACTCGCTCACGGCGAACTGGCTCAAGATCGGCTCGATGGGCCTGGGGGAGTGCATCCGCAGAGTGATCGACGGCTCCGGCTGGAGGCAGAAGTTTCGCAAGCTTCCCCCCGGGCAGGGCATCGGCCTCGCATGTTCGTCCTACATCACGGGGGCGGGCCTCCCCATCTACTGGAACCCGCTGCCGCACTCGGGCGTGCAGCTCAAGTGCGACCGGGGCGGCGGCGTCACCGTGTTCTGCGGCTCGACCGAGATCGGCCAGGGGTCGGACTCGATTCTCGCCGTGCTGGTTGCGGAAATCCTGGGGCTCGATCCCTTCGACGTCGCGGTCGTCACCGGCGACACCGACCTGACGCCGGTGGACCTGGGCAGCTACTCGAGCCGCGTGACGCTCATGACCGGGAACGCGTGCATCCAGGCCGCAGAGCGGGCGCGGGACGCCATCGCGAGCCACGCGGCGCGGCAGCTCGAGGTGCCGGTCGCACGGGTGGCGTTCGCAGACCGAAGGGTGTTCGACCTGGAGGATCCCACGCACGGGCTCGCCTTTGCCGACGCGGTGCAGCTGGCAGAGGCGGCGCAGGGGACGATCGGCACGGTGGGCTCCTACACCCCGGCGCCCTCGCCCGGCAGATACCGCGGCGCCGGCGTGGGGCCGTCGCCCGCGTACTCCTACAGCGCGTGCGTGGCCCTGGTGGACGTGGATCCCGCGAGCGGCATCGTGCGCGTCCCGCGCGTGTGGATCGCGCACGACGTGGGCCGCTCCATCAACGCGACGACCGTGATGGGCCAAATCGAGGGGTCGGTGTACATGGGCCTGGGCGAGGCCCTGATGGAAGAGATGGCGTATCGCGGCAACCGCAACGTCGTCCACAAGATCCCGAGCCTGCTCGAGTACAAGAGCCCCACGACGCTCGAGATGTGCGACGTCGTCACGTACGTCGTCCAAGACCCCGATCCCAATGGCCCCTTTGGGGCGAAGGAGTGCGGCCAGGGACCGCTCCTCCCGGTGCCTCCCGCCGTCGCCAACGCGGTGTACGACGCGGTGGGCGTGCGCGTCGACGAGGTGCCGATCACCCCCGAGAAGGTCTTCAAGGCGCTGCGACGGAAGGAAAAAGGTCAGCCGGCGCGCTACGGGCCCGTGACGTTCCCGGAGATTGCCTGGCCGGAGCCGACGCGCGTGCCGACACCGTGGGAGGGCGGTGACGGCAGGGCGGTGGAGGGCGGTGGTAGGCGGGCGACGGAAGCGGCGAGGCGCCCCTAGTGCTGCGGCTCCCCTCCTTCACCTACCTGCAGCCGAACACGCTGGCTCTAGCCTTGCGAATGAAAGCCGACGCCGGTCCGGAGGGGACGTACGTCGCCGGCGGGACAGACCTCTACCCGAACATGAAGCGGCGGCAGCAGGAGCCGCGCACTGTCATCTCGCTCATGACGATTCCCGAGCTGGCGGGATGCGGGATTCGCGATGGGGGATGCGCGGTCGGGCCGTGTGTGACGCTCACGGATCTGTGTGCGCATCCCGCCATCCGACAGCACTACGACACTGTCGCGCATGCAGCCGAGCTCGTTTCCACGCCGCTGCTACGCAACATGGGCACCCTCGGCGGCAATCTCTGCCTCGATACGCGCTGCAATTACTATGATCAGACCTACGAGTGGCGCAAGGCGATCGATTTCTGCATGAAGAAGGACGGCCATATCTGCTGGGTGGCGCCCTCCAGCCCGCGCTGCTGGGCGGTCAGCTCGTCGGACGTGGCCCCGGTCATGGTCGCCCTGGGGGCGGAGTTCCGCTTAGTGGGACCGAACGGCGAGCGCATCGTGCCCGCCGCTCGGTTGTACGCCAACGACGGCATCAATTATCTCACCAAGCAGCCCGACGAGATCCTCGCCGAGGTGCGCCTGCCGCCGGCGGATGGGTGGGACGCCGTGTACCACAAGCTGCGCCGCCGCGGATCGTTCGACTTCCCCGTGCTGGGCGTCGCCGCGTGGCTCAAGTGGGACGGACGCCGGGTCGCGGCCGCGCGCGTCGTGCTGGGCGGCGTCGCCAGCCGACCCCAGGAGGTGGTCGAAGCCGGCGCGGCCCTCACGGGGACGGACCTGTCGGACGAAGCGATCGGAGCGGCCACGGAGGCGGCGTACCGCCCCGCGAAGCCGCTCGACAACACCGACTTCGACCTGTCATGGCGAAAGCAGATGACGCGGGTGTACGTAAAGGCGGCACTCGAAGAGCTGCGAGCGCGGCGGCGCTGACGCGCCTTACGGCACCAGCGCCTCGATCTCCTCTCGCACCTTGTCGAGCCGTTCGGCGATCTGCTTGCGGGTGGCTTCGTCGCGCGACCGCCAGCCGGCACGGTACACCGCCTTGACGAGGCGGCCCACGGCGCGGTTCATGTCGGCCATCGCTCCGCCGAGCGCACGCTCCACTGTGTCGTGGACCCGCTCGAAGATGTCGTCCACCACGTCCTTGTGCTCGTCCAGGAACGCGCGGCCCGCGTCAGTGACCTCGTAGACCTTCTTGCCCTCCACCTCGCGGGAGATGACGAGCCCTTCGTCCTCGAGCAGCTGCAGCGTCGGGTACACGGTGCCGGCCGAGGGCGAGTAGCAGCCGCGCAGTTGGTCTTCCAGCTCCTTCATCACCTCGTAGCCGTGGCGCGGCTTGTCCTTGAGCAGCTTGAGGATCACGTACTTCATGTCACCGGACTCGAACCACTGGCGGCGCCGGCGGCGCGGACCGGCCCAAAACGCGCCGCGGGGCCCGAACCCGAAGGCGAACGATTCCCATCCGAAATGGCGAGGCATGGCTTTTCTCCCTGGTGACGATGTAACGGTAAGATATTATTGGACGATATATCTTGTCAATTCAGGAGTAATGGCCCTCACAGCGTTTTTGGCCTGTTTAGGGCACCTTCCTAGGTCCGATAAATTTGTCTAGTGGGGGCGGGACCGTACATTTAGCGCCCGCGCCCCCCGGCTACTTGTTCCTCGTCGCGCCCTGGAAGGAGATCCAATGTCTGTGCAGGTGACCCCCCACCCAAGCTGGGTGGCCGACCTGGATGCCACTCTCGACCCGAGCCGCGAGGCGATCCTCGACACGAAAGTGATCGTGCACGCCTCGGAGAACCAGCTGATCGACGGCAGGATTCAGAACTTTCTGGTGGCGTTCTACCCGATCATCCGGGACTTCCCGCAGTGGCTCCAGCTGCTGCTCGACCGCTCCCCTGAGGACGGCAAGGCCTTCTTCCGCGACAACATCCGTGTCGAAAAGCGGCACGACGCCATGTGGCGCGCCATGGGGGACGGCTTTAACGTCCCGCGCGAGCGCTTCCAGGTACCGGAGCCAATGATCCCGGAGGTGAAGGAGTTCCACGCGTATCTCACGGAGATGTGCCGCAGTGCCCAGTTCGGCTCCGCCGTGTCCGCGACGAACTATGCGGTAGAGGGCGTGGCGCAGAAGATCTCCGAGAAGGCGCTGCGCGGCCTGGCGAAGAACGCGAAGATCGGCCCGCGCGGGCGCTGGTGGCTCGAAGAGCACGCCAAGTACGACGACGAGCACCCGATCCACGCGCTCGAGATCGTCAAGAACTGCGTCAAGCGCGGCGAGACGCCGCAGGCCGTGACGGACGCGGCGCTGAAGAGCCTCGGCTTGATGAAGGAATCCATGGTGGCATCTTACGACTCATGAGTAAGAGCCGGCGCGCTTCGCCGACCCGAGGGCTCGGCCCCTCGGCGCCAGCGCCCAAGGCAGCCCCGAAGCGCCCGGCGTTCGACCCAGCGCGGGTGGCCGCCGAGATCGTGGCCGCCCTCGCCGACGCGGTGGTCGTCACGGGCATCGATCGCCGCGTGCTCATCGCCAACCGCGCGGCGGCCGAGCTGTTTGGGCGCCCGCTCGACGACCTCCCCGGGACGCCCATCGACGACGTCGTCGCGTCGGCCGAGCGTGAGCACGTGGCCGCGCGTGAGCGCCGCGCGTTCGAAGGCGAGGAGCAGCACTACGAGACCAAGGTCGTGCGGGCCAACGGCGAGGAGCGCATCGTCGCCGTGTCCACCACGCTGCTGGTCCTCGACGGGGAGCGGCTCGGCGCGGTCGCAACGCTGCGCGACATCACCGAGCAGAAGCGGGCGCAGGAGACCCTCGCCCGCTCGGAGGCCCGCTACCGCAACCTGTTCGAGTCGGCGTCGGACGCGATCGCGACCTTCGACGCCAACGGCCGCTTCACCACGTTCAACCATGCCGCCGAGATCATCTCGGGCTACCGCCGCGAAGAGCTAGTGGGCCAGTGGTTCGCCCCGATGCTCCCGGACGACGAGCTCCCCAAGGCGCTGGCCCACTTCCAGAAGGCGCTCACCGGCGAGACCGGGCTGTTCGAGACGAGCTTTTACCGCAAGGACGGCGATGTCCGGACGATCCAGGTCACCTACTCGACGCCGCAGCGCGATGAGGAGGTGCTGTGCGTCATCCGCGACGTCACCGACCAGAAGATGCTGCAGGAGCAGCTGATCCAGTCGGAGAAGATGTCGGCGATCGGGCAGCTGGTGTCCGGCGTGGCGCACGAGCTCAACAACCCGCTCGCGGGCATTTCGGCCTTCGCCCAGCTGCTGCTCTCCGAGAAGCGGTTCCCGCCGGATCAGCGGACGGCGGCGGAGATGATCTACGCCGAGGCGCGGCGCGCGTCGCGCATCGTGCAGAACCTCCTGACGTTCGCGCGCCAGCACAAGCCGGAGCGCACGACGACGCAGGTCAACCAGGTGCTGGACGACACGCTCGAACTGCGGGGCTACGAGCTGCGGGTGCGCGGCATCGACGTGCAGCGCGACTATGACGAGCAGGTGCCCGAGACGATGGCGGATGCGCACCAGCTGCAGCAGGTCTTCCTGAACCTCATCACCAACGCCGAGCAGGCGATGGAGCGCTCGGAGCGGGACAAACAGCACCTCACGGTCCGGACCCGGCGTGCCGGTGAAGTGCTGCGCATCGAGATCGAGGACACGGGTCCGGGCATCCCACCGAACCTGCTCGAGCGCATCTTCAACCCCTTCTTCACCACCAAGCCCACCGGCTCGGGTACGGGCCTCGGGCTCTCGATCTCGCTCGGCATCGTGCGCGAGCACGAGGGGCGGATCTGGGCGGAAAACGCGGCGCAAGGCGCCCGCTTCGTCATCGAGCTGCCGATCGTGGCGCCGCGCACGACGGGCGACTACCCGGCCGTGACGTCCAGTGCACCGATCACCGACCGCCTGCACGTCCTCGTCATCGACGACGAGGCCTCGGTGCGGGTCGCGTTGCAACGCTACCTCGCGAGCCGCGGCCACGAAGTGGAGACCACGGCGAGCGGCAAGGAAGCGCTGGCGCGCATGCGGGAAGACGCCTTCGACGCGGTCATCGTGGACATGCGGATGCCCGATGTGTCGGGGGAGCAACTGTTTCAGGAGCTCAAGGCGCGCGACCCGTCCTACGCGGAGCGCGTGATCTTCACGACCGGCCAGCTCGTCGACGACAGCGTGCGCACCTTCCTCGCCTCCACGGGCCGTCCCTGCGTGCCCAAGCCGTTCGAGTTCAGCTCGTTCGACCAGGTCCTCCCGGCACGACGCGCCAGCTGACGCGGCCTCCCGCGAGAGCGGGGACGCGGTAGATTCACCCGCCTCACACCAACCCCTGCGAACGCCATGCGCCCGACGCTCTCGCTCCTCGTGCTCTTGTTGTGCCCGGCGCGCGCGCGCGCCCAGGCCGGCCAGCCGTTCGACTTCTATACGCGGGGCCCCTACCGGCCGGCCGTACCCCGCCCCGAGGCGATCACCGGCTACCCGGCCGGCGCGCAGCAGACGATGTACGCCGTCATGCAGCACTATCTCGACACGGTCGTCGCGACCGCGCCGGAGCGCGTCCGCGTGGAGCGCTGGGGTGAGACCCCGGAGCACCGACCCATCCGCGCGCTGATCATCTCGGACCCGGCGAACCTCGCCCGACTCGACCCGCTCCGCGCCGAGATCACCGAGCTCGCCGACCCGCGCAAGACCGCCCCCGCCCGCGCGGCGGAGATCGCCGCCAAGGATCCGATCGTCGTGGCGTTCAACTATTCCGTCCACGGAAACGAGCCCGCCGGCTTCGAAGCGGCGATGCAGGTGGCGTATCAGCTGCTCGCCTCGGACGAGCCACGTACGCTCGAGATCCTCAAGAACGTCGTCCTGGTGCTGAACCCATCCGCCAACCCGGACGGCCACGAGCGCTTCGCCGCGTGGTACAACTCGGTCGCGGTCGGGGCCGACCACGCCGCCGCGCTCGAGCACCACGAGCCGTGGGCGATCCAGGGCCGGTTCAACCACTTTCGCTTCAACATGAACCGCGACCTCGTGGCCCAGAGCCAGCCCGAGGTGCGTGCCATGATGGACGGGCTGCTGCGCTGGCACCCCCAGGTGTTCGTGGACCATCACTCCACCACCCGGGCATTCTTTTTCCCCCCCGTGGCCCAAGCGATCAATCAGAACCTGCCGCCCCAAGCGACGAAGTGGTTCGACACGTTCGGGCGGGGCAACGCCGCCGCGTTCGACCTCCAGGGATGGCAGTACTACGTGCGGGGCGTCTTCGACTTCTTCTACGTCGGGTACTGGGACACGTGGGCCACCTTCCAGGGCGCCACGGGAATGACGTACGAGACGGATGGGGGCTATCCCGTGAACCGCCGCCGCGAGGACGGCACCATCAGCACGCTGCGTGACGGGATCGCCCACCACTACACGGCCTCGCTCGCCACGCTCGAGACGGCCGCCGGCAACCGGCGTGCCCGCCTGCTCGACTACTACGACTTCCGTCGCTCCGCGATGGACGAGGCGCGCACCGATCGCATGAAGCGGGTGGTGCTGGCGCCTGGTGGCGATGCCCGGCTACTGGCCCACGTCGCCGGCCTGCTGGTGCGCAACGGCATCGAAGTGACCCGGCTCAGGCAACCGGCCACGTCCAGCGCCGCCCATGCCTACTGGGGCGGTGCGGCGGCGCGCCAGACGTTTGCGGCAGGGAGTTACGTGGTCGACCTGGGGCAGCCTCAGCGGCGGCTCGCCAAAGCCCTGCTCGAGCCGAGCGCGACGTTCGACCGCGGGTTCGTCGAGCAGGAGATCCAGAGGTTCCAGCGAAACCGCCGCCGCGGCGAGAGCGCCGACCACGAGGACTACGATTTCTACGACATCACCGCCTGGTCGCTCCCCTTCACGTTCAACCTCGAGGCCTCCTGGACCGAGGACGCCCTGCCGCTCGCCGGCGACGCGGTGACGGACACCGTGCTGGCCGCGTCCGTCGCGACCCCCGCCCCCGCCCCCACCCCCGCCCCGACGCCGCCGCGCGCGGGCTCTGCATACCTCTTCAGCAATGGCAGCCAGGCGGGCGCCCGCCTCGCGTTCGCCCTGCTCGCCGAAGGGTTCAAGGTCGCGATTGCCACGCAACCGCTGCGAGCCGACGGAGCCGGGTATCCGCGTGGCACGTTCGTCGTCCGGACCCAACGCAACCCGGCGACGCTGCACGATCGCATCGCCGAGCTCGGCCGCCGCGCCGGCGTCCCAGTATCGGTCGTGCGAAGCGCGTACCCCGATACGATCGCCGCGGGTGTGGGCTCGGACGACGTGGTGAGCCTGCACGCGCCCCGGATCGTCGTCGCGGCAGGCGACGGCGTCGACCAGGAGAGCTACGGCACGGTATGGCAGTTTCTGGCGAATGACCTGAGCGTGGGGTTCACGCCGATCCCGCTCGCGAACCTCGGCAGCGTCGCGGACCTGTCCGACTACAACGTGCTGATCATCCCGGACGGCAGCGCGAGCCGCATGAAGCGGCAGCTCGGCGACGACGGAGTGACGCGGCTCAAGAGCTGGATTTCGGACGGTGGCGCGGTGATCGGGTTCGAAGGCGCCGGGATGCTGCTCGCCGACAAGGATGTGGGGCTGACGTCGATCGCCGCACTCGGCGCCGATTCGACCGCGAAGCCCGACACCACGGCGCCGGGGAAAGAGCCTCCGGTGCTCTCCCCGGCGTCACCGTCCAAGGACAAGCCCGAGTGGCTGCCGGGCTCCATCTTCCGGGCGACACTCGACCGGACGCACTGGCTCACCCTCGGGTACGAGAGCGACCGGCTGCCGGTCTACGTCGAGGGGTCGACCTTCTGGAAGCTTTCCAAGAACGGGGCGAACCCGGTGGCGTTCGTGGGAGACTCGCTCGCCCTCTCCGGGTTCACGTGGCCGGGGAACACGGAACGACTGCTGAAGGGAACACGCGAGGCCTCACCAAGCGGAGCCTGCTCTGATCCTCCCGGTCGCGGTGCCGCATCAAGGTCCGCTCCCCGCGCTCCGGGACCTTCCAGGTCACGGTCATCCGCTTCTGCTTCCGCACGATGTCCAGCGATACGGTCTCCCCGGCTTCGTACGAATGCAGGATCCGCATGGCGTGCGAAGGCGACGTGGGTTTGCGACCGGCGATGGAGAGAATCACGTCACCGCTGTGCACCGGTAGGCTCGAGTCGCCCGGCGCCTTGACGACTAGGACGCCTTCCTTCGTGCCGAAGTACTCGCCCAGGTCCGGATTCAGGTTCACCAGCTCGAGGTCGCCCCAAGGCGATCCGAACGAGAATTCGAAGCCCTGCATCCCGGGCATCCCGGGCGCAATATGGAAGGTAGGCATCGGGACGTCGGGCATTTCCATCCGGAACGAGCCACCCAAGTCTTCGGCCACGAGCGCCACCTTTTTCGTGTCGCCGCCGCGCCGATACTCGACCTGCACCGTGTCGCCCGGCTCGAGCTTGCGCGCCAGCTCGACGAGCTTGGCGCCGGGACCGGACTCGTCCTCGTCTTCCGCCTGGGCGCCGGCGAGCGAGGTGCCGTTGAACTTGGTGATGATGTCCCCCACCTTGAGGCCCGCCTTCGCGGCCGGCCCGCCCGGGCTCACGGCCTCCAGCTTCGCGCCAATCTTGTCGCTCTGCGAGTCGGGCTTGCTGTTCGGGACCACGCCGATCCGGCCATGGTGGTCGCTCACCGAGTAGGCGTAGGCGCGGGGCGCGCGCGGGGGTCGCGGGGTACGCGGCGTCCGCTGGGCGGCCAGCACCCCGGGCAACGCGGCGGCGAGCACCGTGCCGAGTATGATCCACTTCCGCTGCATAATCAGATGCTCCTTAGGGGCCTCACAGCCCCACGTAAGCGGCGCGGGTGACGTGCACCGTCATGAGCTGCTGCATCGCGTCCACCCGCTCCTGCCACAGTTTCACGAGTTCGGCGCCGCGCATGGGGGCTTCAGGCGTCCCCACCTGCGCCAGCTCGCCGTCGATGACGGCAATGCGGTCTTCCAGCGCGGCCGCGAGCGCCGCCGTGCGGCCGCTCGTGACGCGCGCGTCAGGGTCGTAGCGCTCCAGCTCCGCTTCGAGCGTCGCCGACTGCTGCTTCACGCGCTCGAGCTCGGCGGCGTCGACCCGCCCCGCCGGGCCCGGCCGGATCCAGAGCAGCAGCGCGATACCCGCGGCGGCGGAAAGGCTCCACGCTCCCCAGCGGCGCTGGCGGCGGCGCTGCTCGACCCGGAGCTCGGCCCGCACCGCGGGCCACCGGTCCCGGGCCGGCCGCCGCACCGGCAGCGCCTTGAGCGCCGCGATGCGCTGGTACAGCGCGTCGAGCTCGGCCCGGCAGGCCGGGCACGCCTCGAGGTGCTGCTTGGCCCACGCCGACGCCTCGTTCTCCTTCAAGGCGAGCAGGTCGTCGATCGTACAATGCATCATGGTGCTGCTCCCTCCGCATCCAGCATCCGCCGCAGCCGCGCATGCGCCCGCGCCAACTGCGATTTGGAAAAGCTCACCGTCTTGCCCATCTGCTCCGCGATCTCCTCGTGGGTGTAGCCCTCGACGTCGTGCAGCCATACCACCGAGCGGGACGTCTCGCTCAGCCGCTCGAACGCCCGCTCCAGATCGATCCGCGCCGGCGCACCCGCGACCGCCCCCGGCCCCTCGTGCCCAGGTCCCCCCTCCGCGTGCCCCACCTGCAGCCCCACGGCCTCCTCGTCGAACTGTTCGGTCGCCCGGACTTGATTCCGGCGGATCCGCATCAGGGCCTTCGACGCCGCGATGCGCTTGATCCAACCCCACAGGTGCCCTTCGCCGCGGTACTGCTTGATGCTGCGCACCACCTCGAGAAACGTCTCCTGCAGCACGTCCTCCGCATCCTCGGGCGTCCGCAGCATGCGGAGCGCGAGGTTGTACACGGGCGTTTCGAACGCCCGGTACAGCGCTTCCAGCGCTTCCAGATCGCCCGTACGGGCGCGCGCGACGAGGATGTCGGGGACGGCCAGCGATAACGTCATCGGTTAAAAGCTAGATGCGTCAGGCACGGAATACGTCGCGCGGAGGCGTCGAGCAAAGGTGTCGCGCGTACGACGTCGCGCGACGTCGTCGCTTGACGTCTCTGCGAGACGTCGCTCTAAGCCGTTGCCATCCTGCAAGTTGCGGCTATCTTCCAGCATGCCCGATCTCGACAAGAGCACGCTGCACAACTGGCTCCATCACTGGCAGGACGAGTACGACGCCGCCTTCCTGTACCTGGTGCTCGCAGGGCAGGAGGGCGACCCGAAGAAGAAAGAGATCTACATCAAGCTCGCCGGCGTGGAGGAGCGGCACACCCAGATGTGGGAGAAGCTGCTCGCCGAGCACGGCCACCCGATTTCCAGGAAGGGGCCGCAGCCCTCACTCAACGCGCGGCTGCGGGCGTGGTTCGGGCGTCGCTTCGGGTCCCGCTATTTGCTGCCGCTGCTGCTGCGCGAGGAGGGACAGGAGGTCAAGGGCTACATGGACCTCCACAACGAATCGCGGCTCGACGACGCGCGGGAAATCTCGCTCAAGCTCGCTAAGGAATCCGCCGCTCACGCCGAAACGCTGGCGGAGTTGGCCGGTAAGGCGGCCGAGCCGTGGCACCGGACGGAATCCGGCGGCTATCTGCGGAACGTCGTGTACGGCTTCAACGACGGCCTGACCGCGAATTTTGGTCTCGTGGCGGGTGTGTTGGGCGCCGCCGCGGCGCCGCACATCGTGCTGGTCTCGGGGATCGCGGGGATGATCGCGGACGCGCTCTCGATGGGCGCGTCGGGGTATCTCGCCGCCAAGAGCGAGCAGGAGGTGTACGCGCACGAGATCGCGATGGAGCAGGAAGAGATCCGCCTGATGCCCGACGTGGAGCAGGACGAGCTGGCGCTGGTCTACCAGGCGAAGGGGATCGAGCCCGGGATCGCACGCCAGATGGCGGTCGAGGTGATGCGCGACCCGCAGCGTGCCCTGGGTGAGCAGGTGCGCGAAGAGCTGAAGATCGGCGAAGCCCACGCCACGCCCCTCAAGGAGGGGTGGGTGACCGGAGCGTCGACGGCGGTGGGCGCGTTGATCCCCGTGGCGCCGTTCCTGATCTTCAGCGGGCCGGCGGCCGCCTGGATGGCGTTCGGCGTCGCCATGCTGACCCACTTCGCGGTGGGCGGCGCGCGCAGTGTCTTCACGGGCCGCGGGGTGATCCGCAGCGGTATCGATATGTTCGTGGTCGGCCTGGGCGTCGCCGCAGTCGGCTACCTGGTCGGAGGCGTGGTAGCGAAGGTGCTATAAGACCAAGTTCAGCAGTCGATCCTGCACGTACACGGTCTTCCGGACCGGTTGCCCGTCCACGAACTTCTTGACCGCCTCATCCTGCATCGCGAGGGCGACGACCTGAGCCTCGCTCGCGCCGCGCGAGACGACGAGCCGGCCGCGCACCTTGCCATTCACCTGCACCACGATCTCCACGTCGCCCGCGGCGGCGAGCCGTTCGTCGTACGTCGGCCACGTCGCGGTGAAGATCGAGCGCCCATGGCCGAGGGCCGCCCAGAGCTCCTCGGCGACGTGGGGCGCATATGGCGCGAGCATGAGGAGCAACGGCTCGATCGCGTGTTTGCTCCCCGCTCCCCGCTCCCTCACGAGATTCACGTACTCCATCATCGCCGCGATCGCCGTGTTGTAGTTGAGCGTCTCGGTATCGACCGTGACCTTGCGAATGGTCTGGTGCAGCTTGCGCTCGACCTCGGGCGGCAAAGCTGATCCCGGAGTCAGGGCTTCGTGCGCCAGCTGCCACACCTTGTCCAGGAACCGGCGGATCCCGATGATGCCGGTCTCCCGAAAATCGCCGCCCTCCTGGAAGGGCCCCAGGAACATGAGGTACATCCGGAAGGTGTCCGCGCCCCACTTCTGGATATAGGCGTCGGGAATGACGACGTTGCCACGCGACTTGGACATCTTCGCGCCGTCTTTGATGATCAGCCCGTGTGCCCTGAGCTTCGGGAACGGCTCGTCGAAATGCACGAGCCCGAGCTCCTGGAGCGCCATCGTGACGAAGCGCGAATAGAGCAGGTGGAGCACGGCGTGCTCGTTCCCGCCGATGTAAGTCGACACGGGCAGCCACGTCCGGGTGCGCTGCTCGTCCCACGGCCGGTCGTGGAACTCGCTGGAGGGATACCGCAGGAAGTACCACGCGGAGTCGAGGAACGTGTCCGAGACGTCCGTCTCGCGGCGCCCCTGGGCCCCGCACTGGGGGCACTTCGCGAAGTACCACTCCTTGTGACGCGCCAGCGGGCTCACCCCGCTCGCGTCTGGGCGGAAGTCCTCGATCAAGGGGAGCTCAACCGGGAGATCCCGCTCCGGCACGGCCACCGGCCCGCAGCGGTCGCAATAGATGATCGGGATCGGCGGGCCCCAATAGCGTTGGCGCGAGATGCACCAGTCGTGCAGGCGGTACTGCACCTGCGGGGTCGCGAGCCCGCGCGATTGCAGCCAGCCGACGATCCGCCGGCCCCCTTCCCGGCACGGCAGGCCGTCGAACTCCCCGGAGTTCACGAGCACGCCGTCCTCGGTGACGATCGGGAGCGGCCCGCTCCCCTCGCCCCGGACCACGGCGCGGATCGGGAGCTGGAACGCCGTCGCGAACTCGAAGTCGCGCTTGTCGTGTGCGGGCACGGCCATGATCGCGCCGGTGCCGTATTCCATCAGCACGTAGTCGGCGATCCAGATGGGGATCGCCTCGCCGGTGGCCGGGTTGCGGGCGTAGGAGCCGAGAAAGACACCGGTCTTGGCCCGGTCGCCCACCTTGCGCGACACGATGTCCTTGGCCTGCACCTCGCGCCGGTAGGCGTTCACCGCACGACGCTGCTCGTCGGCCGTGAGCGCTTCCACGAGCGGGTGCTCCGGGGCGAGCACCAGATACGTCGCGCCGAATACCGTATCGGGCCGCGTCGTGAAGACGGCAATCTTCTGGCCGCCCGGGGTCTCGAACCCGAGCTCGGCGCCCTCGCTCCGCCCGATCCAGTTGCGCTGCAGCGTCCGCGTAGACTCCGACCAATCGAGCCGGTCGAGATTCGTGAGCAGGCGCTCGGCGTACCGCGTGATCGCGAAGAACCATTGCTCGAGGAAGCGCTGCTCGACCTTGGTGTCGGGATGGCGCTCACAGAAGCCGTTGATCACCTGCTCGTTCGCGACGACGCTCATGTCCTTGGGACACCAGTTCACCGCCGCCTTCTTGCGGAACGCCAGCCCCGCCTTGAAGAGCTGCACGAAGATCCACTGGGTCCACTTGTAGTAACCCGGGTCCGTGGTGGACAGCTCGTGGCGCCAGTCGAACATGCCGCCGAAGCGACGCAGCTGGCGGCGGAACGTCTCGATGTTCTTGGGGATGAGCTTCGCCGGGTGGGTGCCGACCTGGAGCGCGTAGTTCTCGGAGTGGATCCCGAACGCGTCGAACCCGATCGGCTCGAACACGTCGTGGCCCTGGAGCCGGCGAAATCGCCCGTAGATGTCCGCGCCGGTGAAGGCGAACATGTTCCCTACGTGTAACCCTTCCGCCGAGGGATAGGGGAACATCATGAGGTTGTAGAACGGCCGGTGCGGCCGGTCGAGCTGGGGCTCGTTGACGTGATCGGCCGCCCAGCGCACTTGCCACCGCGCCTCGACCGCCTGCGGATCGTAGGTCGGCACCTGACTCATAAGTGCATGAAACTAAACAGACTTGCCCCTGCCGGTAACCCTGCGTACCTTAGCGCTCCAACCCCATCACATGGCCAGCCGCACCCCGCAACTCCGGCAGAGCTTCCTCCTCACGGGGGTCGGCCTCGCCCTGGTCCTGGTGATCGGTTTCGCCGCCCTGTCCGGCAACACCGCTCAGCGTACGGTCGAGCAGCAGGCGAAGGACCGGGGCGAGGACGTGGCGCTCCGGGTCGCCGCCCTCGTGAACCAGTACTTGCGGGAACGCCGCCACGAGGCCGAGGCGCTGGCCGCGTCTCCCGCGGTGGTGCGGGCCGCGATCGACGCCGCCCAGCAGGCCGTCAAGGACAAGCTGCCGCCCCTCGACATCCCCACGCTCGAGCGGATGTTCACTCAGCGCCGCATGCTGGGTGGGGACGCCGACCTCGCCGCATACCTGACCGGATACCCGCAACGCTCCGATTACGCCGAGCTGTTTTTCACGGAGCGGCACGGGTACGTCGTGCTCTCCTCGGGACGGACGTCGGACTTCGTGCAGTCGGACGAGGGGTGGTGGCGGCGGGCGATGGCGGACGGCGTATTCGAAGGGGCGCCGCAGTACGACTCGTCGGCCGCCGTGGTGTCGCTCGAGTACGACGTCGCGATCCGCGCGCCCCGCATAGCGCGTCCGGTGGGCGTGCTCAAGACCGTGTTCGCCCTGGAGCGCCTGTCCCGCCTGCTCGGGACCGCCGACGCGGGAGGCGGTGCCCAGCTCCTGGTGGTGGACGGCGCGGGGCGCGTGATCGTGAGCCCCTCCTCGGGCGACCTGTTACGCACGCTGCGCGACGCGGCGGCGATCCCGCGCGCGGAGCAGCCGGCTCGGACGACGGTGCGCAACGGCACGGTCGAGGACCTGGTCGTCACGGTGCCGACGAACAACGGCAAGTGGTGGGTCCTGTTCCGTCAGCCGACGGCGACCGCCTACGCGGCGGCGCGAGGCACTCGCACCAGCATCTTCCTGTGGGCGCTCCTGCTGTTCGGCGCGACCGTCGGCCTGCTCCTCGTGTTCCGCCATCGTCTCAACCAGCGCATCACCGAGCCCGTGAAGGCGGCCGGGGCGATCGCCAGCCGTGTCGCAGGCGGCGACCTCTCCGTCACCGTGGTGACGCAGCGCACCGAAGCGGCCGAGGTGGGCGATCTCCTCTCCTCGGTCCACACGATGGTGGTGGCGCTGCGGCGGCTCGTCGGGGCGATCCGCACGGCCGCCGACGAAGCCGCGGCGATGGCGACGGAGATCTCGTCTTCCACGCAGGAAATGAGCGCCTCGACCGAGGAGATGACGGCGACGTGCCAGGATCTCACGAAGCGCGCGGCGGAGCAGGCACAGCTCGTGCGCGCGGCCGCCGACGACGCGGCCAAGATCCTGCACATCGCCACGGCGCTCGCGGCGGGGGCGGAAGACTCCGTGCGGCGCAACGCCACCGTCGCGGACCTCGCGCGCCGGCACAAGGAGGTGCTCGATCAGAGCACCACGCAGCTCGCCAAGTTGGCTGAGGAAGTGGAGCGGGGCTCGAAAGAGGCGGCGGCGCTCGCCCAGTCCTCGGGCGAGATCCAGAAGTTCGTGACGCAGACCAAGGCGATCGCGACGCAGACCAACATGCTCGCCTTGAACGCCGCGATCGAGGCGGCGCGCGCCGGCCCGCAAGGACGCGGCTTCGCCGTCGTGGCGGACGAAGTCCGCAAGCTCGCCGCGGTGGCGGCGGCGGCAGCCGGGAACACCGGGGACACGGTGCGCGGCGTGCTGACGCGCGTCGAGGCGACGCGGGAGCGGCTCGCGCACCTCGCCCAGGGAGCCGCCGCGGCGCGCGAGGCCGCGCAGGCCGCCGCGCAAGGTCTCGCCACGGTGTCCGCGGAGGCGCAGGCGAGCGACATCTGGAGTCGGGAGATCGCGCGGTCCGCGGAGGAGATGCGGGCGCTCATCGAGGAGATCGGCGCCCGACTCGCCACTGTGACGCAGGGGACGGAGAGCCTGCTCGCCGCGGCAGAGGAGATCGCGGCGTCGAGCGAGCAGCAGAGCGCCTCGACGGAGGAGATCGCGTCATCGGCCAACCAGCTCGCCGAGGCCGCCGACAAGCTCACCGGCGCGGTCAAGTCGTTCCGGCTGCTCGCCGATGAAGCGCCGCCCCCCGAGCGCCAGGCGGCGGACTAAGCCCGGGAAACTATCGGCGCCGAGCCCCGTAAGAAGAAGACCCGTCTCATCCTACGCCCCGCGCGGAGCCGCCCCGAGATGAAGCGCCGTACGATCGTCATCCCTGCCGCCGTGGTCGTGCTGAGCCTGGGCGCCATGGCTGCGACCGGAAGGCTCGGCGGCAAGAAGAAGGAAGGACCGAAAGCGGTGGCGGTCGTCCGCGGGTCCTTGGTTGACAAGGCGCTCGCCGTCGGCACCATCGAGCCCCGCATCGAGGTCACCGTCAAATCCATCCTGGCCGGCGTGGTGCGGCGGCGCTTCGCCGAAGTCGGGAACTACGTCAAGCGGGGCCAGCCGCTGCTCGAGATCTCACCCAACCCCACGCCGCTGGAGATGGTCGAGCTGCGCCGCAACGCGGAGCTGCGGGGGATCGAGCTCAAGAACGTGGAGCGCGAGTTGACCCGCCAGCAGGAGCTGCGCAACAAGAACCTGATTTCCCCCGCCGATCTCGAGACCGCACAGCGGCAGGTCGACGAGTCGCGCTCGCAACTGTCGCTGGCGCAAGAGCGGCTGGCGTTACAGGAGGGCGGCACGGTGCTCGCCAACGGCAAGCCGGTCGAGACCGTGGTCCGCGCCCCGATCGACGGCTACATCCTCGAGGACTCGATCGAGATCGGCGATCCCGTGGTACCGCTCACGCCGTACCAGGCCGGGACGGTGCTGATGCGGATGGCGGCGATGCGGGACCTGATCTTTCGGGGAACCGTGGACGAGATCGACGTGGGTCGGCTCAAGGAGGGCATGCCGGCAACCATCAAGATCGGCGCCCTGCCCAACGCGAGCGTGAAGGGCCGGCTCGAGAAGATCTGGCTCAAGGCGCACAAGCAGGAGCAGGCGACGGTGTTTCCGATCGAGATCGTCCTCACCGAGGTGGCGGGCGCCACGTTGCGCGCGGGCTACTCGGCTAATGCGGAGGTGATCATCTCGCGCCGCGACAGCGTGCTCTACATCCCGGAGCGGCTCATCACGCATCGCAACGACTCGAGCTTCGTGACCGTGCGCACCGGCTCTGGGAAGACGCAGGAGCGCCGGATCAAGACCGGCCTGTCCGACGCCATCAACATCGAGGTGCTGGAGGGCCTGCAGGCGACCGACTCGCTGGTCGAGGCGGCCCCGCGCGAGATCTCCTGACGTGTGGCGCGAGTTCTTCGCCGACCTGCGGGCGCAGAAGCTCCGCACCTCTCTCACCGTCCTCGGGATCGCCTGGGGCACCGTGGCGGTGGTGGTGCTGCTGGCGTTCGGTGTCGGCCTGGAGCGGCAAACCAAGAAGCGGTTTCACGGGTTGGGCGACCGCATCGTGATTCTGTTCGGCGGACGCACCACCAAGCCGTTCGCCGGGTTCGGCGATGGCCGCCCGATCCGCCTGCGGCCCGATGACGTGCAGCTGCTCGCCCGCGAGGTCGCCGAAATCGAGTTCATCAGTCCGGAGTTCATCACGCAGAGCGCGCGCGTGCGGCGCGGCGTCAAGGCGGCCTCCCCCGCCGTCACGGGCATTCTCCCAGTGTACGGCTTCATGCGCAACATCATCGCGGAGGCGGGCGGCCGTTTCATCAACGATCGCGACGTTGCCGAGCGGCGGCGGGTGGCCGTGCTGGGCGACGAGCTGGCCAAGCTGCTGTTCGGTGACGCAGCGCCGGTCGGCCAGCAGGTGTTCTTGGGCGACACCCCGTTCACCGTCGTGGGGGTAATGCGCCCCAAGCTGCAGAACTCCTCCTATCAGCAGCGGGACAAGGACCGGATCTTCATTCCGGCGACGACGCACTACGCCCTGTTCGGCAACCGCTTCCTGAACAACATCGTGTACCGCGCGCGGAGCTCGGAAGTCACCAAGCAGGCCGAGCGGCGAGTGTATGAGACCATGGCACGCACGTACAAGTTCGATCCGCAGGACAAGGACGCCCTCGCCTTCTGGGACACGAGCGAGTGGGAGACCCGCTTCGGCAAGATGTTCGTCGCCTTCAACGTTTTCTTCGCCATCGTCGGGAGCTTCACCCTGCTGGTTGGCGGCATCGGGGTGGCGAACATCATGTACATCGTGGTGCGGGAGCGGACGCGTGAGATCGGCGTCCGGCGCGCCGTGGGCGCCACCCGCGCCGCCATCATGCGCCAGTTCTTCGCCGAGGCCCTGATCATCGTGACCATGGGGGCGGTGTTCGGCCTGCTGCTCTCGTTCGGGCTCGTGGCCGCGCTCGGCGGGCTGCCCATCAAAGAGTTCGTCGGCGTGCCGACGATTTCTCCGATGGTACTCGTGGCGACGCTCGGGTTGCTCGCAGCCGTGGCGTTTGCCGCGGGCCTCATGCCGGCCCGGCGCGCGGCGACGCTCGATCCCGTGGAAGCCCTGCGAACCTAGGCATGTTCTACATCCTGCTCCAGGAGTTCATCGGCGACCTGAAGGCGCAACGCACGCGGGCGTTTCTCACGTTCTTTGCGGTCACCTGGGGCACGCTTGCGGTAGTGCTGCTGCTGGCGTTCGGTGAGGGACTGAAGCGCACGGTCCGGGACGGCTTGCTGGGTGCCGGCGAGCGGATCTTCATGGTCTATGGCGGCGAGACCAGCAAGGCATTCGCCGGGTTGGGCCAAGGGCGACGCATCCGCCTCGTGGAAGAGGACCTCGAGCTCCTGAAGGGTGCCATCCCGGATATCGATCGGGGGAGCCTTTCGTACGGGCGCTGGGGTACCTCCTTTCAGCTGGGCAAGACCCGCACCAACGCGTTCCTCGAGGGCGTCGGTCCCGATCACGAGCCCATGCGCCACATGGAGCCGGCGCAGGGCGGGCGCTTCATCAACGCCCTCGACATCGCCCAGAAGCGGCGCGTGTTGTTCCTCGGCAACGAGCTGGCAGAGCGGGTGTTCGGCAAAGGCGTCGATGCCATCGGCAAGAGCATCGTCGTCGATGGCCTCCCCTTCACCGTCGTCGGAGTGCTGAAGAAGAAGTTCCAGGACTCGAGCAACAACGGGCCGGACGCCGACCGCGGGGTGATCCCGTACTCGACGTTTCGCACCATCTATGGCAACCGGTTCGTGAACCACCTCATCGTGCAGCCGCGCGACGTGTCCCGGGGACCTCTGGTGAAGGGGGAGCTCTACCGGGTGCTGGGGCAGAAGTACCGGTTCGACCGCAAGGATGAGCGCGCGCTGGGCATGTGGGACTTCATCGAAGACGAGAAGCAAACCCTCGCCGTCGGGCTCGGCATCCAGATCTTCATGGGGCTCGTCGGGGTCTTCACGCTGCTGATCGCCGGCGTCGGTGTCGCGAACATCATGTACGTCGTGGTGAAGGAGCGGACGCAGGAGATCGGGATCAAGCTGGCGCTCGGTGCCCGCCGCCGGCACATCATGGCGCAATTCCTGTTCGAGGCCATGACGATCGCCCTGTCCGGCGGGCTGGTGGGACTCGCGGCGGCGTCGCTCATCGTGCTCGGGGTGAACGCGATCCCCAAGGAAGACAACCCGGCGATGCAGTACATCCTCAGCCCGACACTGTCGTGGCCCATCGCCCTGATCTGCGTCGCCATCCTGATCGGCGTGGGGCTCATCGCCGGCGTGCTGCCCGCGCGCCGCGCCGCGGCGGTGGATCCGGTGGAGTCGCTACGGTACGAGTGAGGTCACCGTGCGAACCCCGCCGGCATCACAAAGCAGTACACACTCTAGTTGATCTCGCTCCAGGCCAGCTCCGGCAGTGGCCGACCGGGAAACAGGGGCGTATGCACCGGCGTACATCGCACCCGGACACGGATGCTCGATCGCCTCTTCCGGCATGAATACGGAGCCCGGTACCGGCTTGGTGGGATCGGCGCTGGAGCTTTCCTGAACGAGGTGATCCGTGCCGTCGACCACGTAGTGCCAGGGGCTGCCGTGCCAGTGGTTGTAGCGGGCGAAATAGAGCACCCCTTGGCCTTCCACGTCTAACGTGACGTTGAAAGCATCGGCCAGCTGATAGAGAAAATGGCTGGCATCGGCTCCCTCGTTTCCACCGGCGCGATCGTACGTGCTGCGCATGTAGGCCCGAGCGCCAATGCGCTGATATGGCCACCGCTCCCACATGAGATACGCATCGAGACCGACCGGAATCATGGGGGGGACGGCCGGCGTCGGGCGCCGAGGCACCCGGAAAGACTCGATGCGGGCTGCTCCAACCGCTGCAGGCAGGCTGGCGAGGAGCCTGAGGGACTCTCTGCGGTTCATGTGCCCTCCGGCCGCGTGGCGCCCCTCCTGTTCATAGCGACGCTTGTCGAGACGCGGCGGCGGTTGATCCCGTGGAGTCGTTGCGGACGAGTGAGTGGGGAAGAAGCGAAAGGAGATGCGGGTTGTCAATCGTTGAGTGCGGCGGCGCGCCAGACGTCACAATGTCAGGGGAACCGGGGCTCGAGGCGGGTTAGTCCCCGAAATGCACCAGCCGCACGTCCAGCACGTCGGGCGCGTGCCCGAGATGGTCGAGCACGCCGTTCGTGAGCGCTTGATCGACGGTGATGGCGGCCAGGGCGTCGGTCCCCGGCGTTGCGCGCCGGGCCTGGTGGTAGCTGCCGATGTTGATCCCCGACTGGCCGAGCAGGGTGCCCACGCGCCCGATCACGCCGGGCACGTCGCGGTTCCGGATCACGAGCATCCAGCCCTCCGGCGCGATGTCCACGTGGTAGTCGTCGATGCGGACCACGCGGCCGTGGCTGTTGCCGACCAGCGCGCCGGCGACGCGCACGCGGCTCTTGGCCGTCGCGAGCTTCACACCGACGGTGGTCTCGAACCCCGGCTCGGGCATGCCGGTCTTGCGGGCGTGCTGGATCCCCCGCTCCTCGGCGATGAGCAGGGCGTTCACGAGGCTCACCGGCGTCACGTTCATCGCGCTGAGCAGCCCTTCGACCGCGGCGACCAGCACGGGCCGAGGCGCCGCCTCGTCCTTCCCGCCATACGCGACCTCGACGGCCTGTACCGGCCCGTCGACCAGGGCCAGGGCGAGACGCCCCAGCCGCCGCGCCAGATCAAGCAGCGGCCCGAGGCGTCGCAGCAGGTCGCCCGAGAGGCCGGGGACATTGAGCGCGAACGACAAGTCCCCGGTGAGCAGTGCCTCGCGCACGGCGGTGCACACCTCCAAGCTCACGCGCTCCTGCGCTTCGGCGGTCGATGCCGCGAGGTGGGGCGTGAGGATCACACGGTCGAGCTGTCGCAACGGCGAGTCCGCCGGCAGCGGCTCCACGGCGAACACGTCGATCGCCGCGCCGCGGATCCGCTTCTCGCGCACCGCGTCGGCGAGCGCGCCCTCGTCCACCAGCTCGCCCCGCGCGGTGTTGATCAGCACGGCCCCCGGCTTCATCAGCCGGAGCCGCTCCGCGTTGATCAGGTGGTGCGTTTGCTCCGTGTGCGCGACGTGCAGCGTGACGACGTCGGCCTGGCGCAGCAGCTGATCGAGCGGCAGCAGCTTCACCTGGAGCTCGGCCGCGCGCTCGGGAGCGAGGTACGGATCGTGGCCCACGACCTGCATGCCGAACGCCCGGGCGAGCTGGCCCACGTGACCGCCGATGCGCCCCAGCCCCACCACCCCGATCGTCTTGCCGCGCAGCTCCGTCCCCTCGAACCGCTTCCGGTCCCACTCCCCCCGCCGCATCGCCTCGGCCGCCCACGGAATGTGGCGCACCAGCGCGAGCAGCAGCCCCATGGCGTGCTCGGCCGCGCTGACCGTGTTCGCCCCGGGCGCGTTCATCACGGCGATCCCGCGGCGCGTCGCCGCGGGCACATCGATGTTGTCGACCCCCGTGCCCGCGCGCGCGATCACCCGCAGGCGGGGAGCACGCGTGAGCAGGTCGGCGGTGACGCGCGTCTCGCTGCGGACGATCAGCGCGTCCGCGCCGCCCAGCGCCCGCTCCAGCTCCTCCCGCGGCTTCCCGGCGAAGCTCGTCACCTCGATGTCCGGCGTGGCGGCCAGCAGCTGCAGCCCGCCTTCCGCCACGCGATCGGCGACCACGACCCGGAGCGTCACGCGACCAGCCCGTCGAGCAGGGCGAGCAGCTCCTCGAGCGCCCCCACCGTGTGGTCGCCCATGTGACCGATGCGGATCGTGGTGTCCTTGAGCGACCCGTACCCCGCACCGATCGTCCAGCCCGCCTCCTTGAGCGCGCCCACGACCGTCTTCGAGCCCGTGCCGTCGGGCAGCTTCAGGCAGGACACGGTCCAGCTGCGTCGTCCTTCGCGCGGTACGTACGGCACGCCCCGCTGCTCGCTCCACGCTTCCACGCGCGAGCGCATCGCGTCGTGGCGCCGCCAGCGAGCCTCGACGCCGCCCGCGCGCTCGATGCGCGCCAGCTGCGTCTCGAGCGCGTACAAGAGCGAGATCGCCGGTGTGTTGGTCGGTTGGTGCTTGGTGGTCGCCTGCACGAAGCTCACGAGATCGAAGTACAGCCCGCGGTTCGGCAGGGTCTTCGCCCGCTCGAGCATCCGCTCGGAGGCGACACCGAGCGCGAGCCCCGGCGGCAGGGCGAGCGCCTTCTGTGATCCGGTGAGCACGAAGTCGAGTCCCCACTGATCGGTCTCCACCGGCGAGCCTGCCAGCGAGGTCACGGCGTCGACCAGCAGCAGCACGTCGTCGAACTCGCGCACCACGGCGGCCAGGGCTGCGACGTCCTGCAATACGCCCGTCGACGTCTCGGAATGGACCAGGGTCACCGCGTCCACAGGGGTGCGCCGCAGCGCGTCGCGCAGCATGTCGGGCTCGACGGCGCAGCCGAGCGGCACGTCGAGCCGGATGCACTCCTTGCCGCAGGCGCCGACCAGTTTCGCGAACCGTTCGCTGAACGACCCGTTGACGAGCGAGAGCGCACGTTGCCGGACGCCGTTGCGCACCGCCATCTCCATGAACCCGGTCGCGGACGTCGTGCCGACGAGGACGGTGCGCGATGTGCGGAACAGGCGGGCGAGCGGCTGCTCGAGCCCCTCGAGCAGCCGCTCCATCGCGCTCGAGCGATGCCCGATCATCGCGCGCTGCATGGCGGCCAGGACGTCCGGATGTACGTCCGTGGGACCGGGCAGAAAAAAGCGCCCGAACGCGGGCGCCGTCATGCCGTGGCGCGGGCGAGCGCCTCGACCAGCCCCTCCTCCACGATTTCCTTCGTCCTGACCAGGCGTACCCCTTCGTCGCCCCATTCCCGCAGGAGTTGCTCCGACGCATCGCGGTCGATTCCGCGGATCGCGTCCGTGACCACGAACAGCCGGGTGTGGGGCCGCCGCTCGAGCATGCCTTCGACCGCCGCCTTGTCACACACGTCGGTCGCCACGCCGTAGAGCACGATGTCATCGGGGTCGAGCAGGTCCAGCACAGTCGTCACGTTCTCGTTCGTGAACACGTCGAACCGATGCTTGTGGAAGAGAATGTCGCCCGAGTGACCGCGCAGGCGGTCGCCGAGCGTCTGCGAGTCGCTCCGCGCGGGCTCGATCACGAGCGGGTCGCGCAGTGCGGTCTCGGGGATCTTCTTCTGGCCCGGCGTGCCGCGCAAACAGTGTGCCGGGAAGGTGGTCTTCCAGTCGGGCTGCTCTGAAATCTCGGCATGGCCCACGACGTGATCGTCGGCGCTGGCGACGATGCGAATTCCGTGACCGTGGGCGTAGTCGGTGAGCCGCTTCACGTTCGGAATGATGTGCTCGGCGTCGGGCACGTACAGCTTGCCGTCGGCTTTCATGAAATCGTACTGGGTGTCGACGTCCCAGAAGATGACCCTGGCCATGCGCCCTTCCTTTGAATCGTGGAATTTCTCGCGGGCGGCAGGAGGGTGTCAACCGGCAGACGCCCTACAACTTCAGAACGACGGTGATTTCGTCACAGCAGTTCTGCCTGGGGCACCTGGCGCAGTCCGCCCACACCTTGAGGGGAAAATGGCCTTTTTCGGCGAGCACGAAGCCGAGCTTGTGGAAGAAGGCGGGCTTGCGCGTCAGCGCCAGCACTTCGGCGATGCCGCTGCTCCGCGCCTCCGCCACCAAGGCCTCCATCAGGACCCGGCCCACGCCGGTGCCCTGCTGGTCCGCACGCACCGCCAGCCCCGCCACCTCGGCCAGGTCGCGCGAGTAGATCTTGAGGGAGCCGCATCCCACGAGGTCACCGTCGGGTGCTTCGGCGACCAGATACTCCTTCACGTGCCGGCACAGATCGTAGTTGCTGCGCGGCAGCAGGTCGCCGGTGGCGACGTAAGGGGCCATGAGCGACTCGAGGGTCGGGACGTCGAGGAGCGTCGCCCCCCGCACGACCGCTTCCCCCGGGAGAGGGGAGACGGGAGAGGTCACGCCCGGGGCGCCGACGCCGTGCGGCGAGCGGAGCGTACTTCTCCCGTCTCCCGTCTCCCCGATGTTGAGCGGCAGCGCGCTCACGCCAGGATCTCCTCGAGTATCGCCACCCCGCGCTCCAGCTCCTGCGGCGTGATGACGAGCGGCGGCACGAGCCGCAGCACGTTCGCTCCCGCGGTCAGGACGAGCAGCCCCCGCTCGCGGGCGGCCGTGACGCACGGGGCCGCCGGCTCGGCGAGCTCGAGCCCCCACATCAGCCCACGCCCCCGGGCGTCGCGCACCTTCGCGGAGCGGCTAGCGAGGCCGGCCAGCCGCGCGCCCAGCCACTCGCCTTTTTGCCGCACCGCGGCGAGAAAATCGGGCTGGGCGATGGTGCGGACCACCTCCAGCGCGACGCTCGCCACGAGGGGACCGCCGCCGAACGTCGTCGCGTGGTCGCCGGGCTTGAGCGCGCTAGCGATCGCGTCCCGCAGCAGCACGGCGCCCATCGGGAGGCCGCCGGCGAGCGGCTTGGCGAGCGTCAGCACGTCGGGGACGACGCCGGTCTGCTCGTACGCGAACAGCGTGCCCGTCCGCCCTAGCCCGCACTGCACTTCGTCGAAGATGACGGCGACACCCCGGGAATCGCACAACTCACGCAGGAAGCCCAGCCACTCCGGGTCGATCGGGCGTACGCCACCTTCGCCCTGCACCGGCTCGACGATCACCGCGGCCGTGCGAGACGCGGACACCGCGTGGTCCACGGCCGCCCAGTCCTCCCGCGGGACGATACGAATGCCCGGCACCAGCGGCTCGAACGGTTTCTTGTACTCGGGGCGGTCCGTTGCGGCGAGCGTGGCGAAGAGGCGTCCGTGGAAGCTGCCGCTGAAGGCGACGATTTCGCTTTTTCCCGACCACTTGCGGGCGAATTTGAACGCGGCCTCGTTCGCTTCGGCGCCCGAATTGCAAAAGAACACCCGATCGGCGAACGACCGCGCCACCAGCTCCTCGGCCAGCCGTTCGGCTGGCTCGGTGCGGTACAGGTTCGAGATGTGGATGAGCCCCGTACCGAGCGCGTGCTCCACCGCCTGGCGCACCACCGGATGGTTGTAACCGAGCGCATTCACCCCGATGCCGGCGACGAAATCGAGGTAGCGGGTGCCGTCCTCCGCGATGAGCTCGACACCGTCCCCGGCGACGAAGCGGGGACCGACCGGGGCGTAAACGCCGAGCAGCGCGCCGGGCGCGGCCGACGCGGCCGTGGAGGCGGTGGTCACGCGGCCTTGACGGCGGGCGGGAGGATTCGCGTTCCCGCGGCGGGATGCACCAGCAGGTGCCAGTCCCCGATCCGGACGGCGTGGGCGCCGGCGCGGATGGCGGTCGCGGCGGCGCGGAGCTTGGCCGCCATGCCGTCGGTCGCCGCGCCCAACTCGATCAGGGTCTCGATGTCGCCTGCCGCCACCGACGGCTGCACCGTGCCGTCCACGGTGACCCCGGGCACGTCCGACACGAACAGCAGCTCGGCGGCGTGGAGCGCGCCCGCGACGGCCGCGGCGGCGTCGTCCGCGTTGACGTTGAAGGGAAGGCCCCCTTCCGCAGGGGGCGCCATCGGGGCGATGACGGGGGTGAGCCCGGCCAGCAGCAAACTGTGGAGCAGCGAGGCCCGTACGGCGACGATCTCGCCGACGTGGTCCAGGCCGCCGGCCGCGCGCCGCGCGGTCAGCAGGCCGCCGTCCACGCCCGAGAGCCCGATCGCGTCGAGCCCGGCCCGGCGCAACGCCGCCACCAGCATCCGGTTCACCGGCCCCGCGAGCACCATCTCCACGACCTCCGCCACCTCGGGGGTGGTGACGCGGCGGCCGTCGCGCTTCTCGACCGGGAGCGCGAGCCGCCGCGACAGCGCGCTCACGGCTTCCCCACCGCCGTGCACCAGCACGACGGGGCCGACCGTGCGCAGCGCATCGGCACAGGCGGCGAGCCACTCGGGGCGATCGAGCTCGTTGCCGCCCAATTTCACCACGCGCACGCTCAGCACGTCAGCCCCGCCGTCTCGGGCAGCCCGAGCATCACGTTCATGTTCTGGATGGCCTGCCCCGCCGCGCCCTTGACGAGATTGTCGATCGCGGCGATCAGCGTGAGCCGCGGCCGGCGTACGTGCGCGACGGGCGCGACGCCGATCGCGACGCGATTGCGGTACACGACGTCCTTGAGGGACGGCAGCGCACCCGGGGTGATCGCCACGCAGGGCTCGCCGTCGTAGGCGGCCCGGTACAGCGCTTCGGCCGTCGTCTGATCGAGGGGGCGCGTGAGCGGCACGTGGATCGTCTCGAGGATGCCCCGCTTCACGGGCAGCAGATGGGGGGTGAACACGAGATCGCCGGTGAAGCCGCTCTCGCGCGCCAGCGTGCCCAGGAGCTCGGGCAGGTGCCGGTGCTCGTTCCCGACCGCGTAGGCCCGGAAGTCCTCCGCCACCTCGCCGAACATGAGCTCACGTTGCGGCGCCCGGCCGGCACCCGTCACCCCGGAAGCAGCGTCGATCACCACCTCGCGCGACGCGTCGATCAGCCCCTGCCGCGCGAGCGGCAGCAGCGCGAGCAGGGCCGCCGTCGGATAGCATCCGGGATTCGCCACCAGCTCGGCGGCGGCCACGCGGGGCCGGGTCACCTCCGTCAGCCCGTAGACGGCTTCAGGCGACAGGCGGAAATCGGCCGACAGGTCCACCGTGCGTTTCCCGGCCGCCCGCGCCGCGTGCACGTACCGCCCCGATACGCCGTGCGGCAGCGCGGAGAGTACGATCTCCGCACGCTGGAGCGGCGCGTCGTCCGCACGCACCAGCCGGTGGCCCAGGGCGACCTCGCCGGCAGCGGACTCCGCGGTGGCAAAGACCACCGAGGCCCCGGGGTGGCCAGCGAGCAGCCGCAGCAGCTCCTGCCCTACGTACCCCGAGGCCCCGAGGACACCGATCGGGACGCTTGCATGATTATTCACTTCGTCGGAAAAATATGCAGACCCACCGGGAACGCAAGGCCGGCGCGGTCACTCCACCGGGTCCAGCCGCGGGTTCGGCCGGTAGCTGCGGCCCACCTTGGCGCACGGCTTGCCCTCCACCCGCACGACGTCCGCGGTGAAATCGAAGCGACCCTGGAACAGGCTCGAGCCGACGCCGTACATGTCGACGGGCACGTCCTGCTCTTCGAACTGGCGGATCTTCTCGACCGTGAAGCCGCCCGAAACCACGATCTTCACGTGTTGGAAGCCGTCGCGATCGAGGGCGCGCCGCACGTTCCAGACGAGCCGCGGGTTCACCCCCGTCGGCTTGAAGGTGCCCATTTCGGGGATTACCGACTTGTCCACCAGCGTCTCGGACGTGTCGATCCGCACGCCATAGAGCCGCGGCCCCAGCGCCCGCGCTACCTTGAGCGAGGTGGCGACGCAATCGTTGTCGAAGTCCACGAGCGTGATGAGCCGCACGCTCGGGTCCATCAGCTCGGCGAACTTCTGCGACGCCTGCACCGTGTCGCCGTGGTACGCCGCGATCAGCGCGTGCGGTACCGTGCCGACCCCCTCCGAGCCCCACCACGACGCTTGCGCGTCCGTGGACACGCCGATCGCTCCCGCGATGTGGGCGGCGTAGCCGTCGCCCGTCTGCACCAGCCAATGGTCGTGCCGCGCCGGGAAGAACATCACTTCCTTCGGCCGGGCCGCTTCGACGACGCGCCGCGTGTTCGTGCCGACCCTGGTACGGCGCGCCAGCACGCCGAGATACAGGGTTTCCAGGTGGGCGAACGCGTCGTACGGCCCTTCGATGAGCAACACGGTCTCCCACGGCTCGATCTCGTCTCCGTCGTACAGCGCGGAAACCTCGAGCTCGCCCCAATCCGTGCTGCACAGCTTGAGGATGGCGATCGCCTCGTCGATTCCGCCGAGGAATGCGTGCGCCTTGCCGAATACCTGCATCGTCACGCACGGCCGGTGGTTGTCCTTGAGAAGCAAATCGCGCGCGCGCACGAAGTACTTGTCGGAGTAGTAGCCCTCCCGCATCCGCTCGACGGGCAGGTGGAAGATGGAGGGGTCGAGCCGCTGCTTCCGGGGGCGGGGGGGGGCCATGGCGTCCGAAATATGACGGTCAGCGGGCGCCCGGCCAGGAGAAGGTGGCGACGACCGTGTCGCCCGCCTGCAGGGCGAGCCGGCGAGCCACGTTGTCGAGCCGCCCGCAGCGGACGCGGGCCGGGTCATCCGAGCCGGGGACGAGCAGCCGCAGGCAGACGACGTCCGCGTCGGTGGCGAGCGCGCTGTCGCGTCCCGTGCGCGGCGGCTCGGGCCGCTGCAGGGTGACGTCGAATGCCGACGTCTGGCCACCCAGCGTGAAACTCACCCGGCGCCCGGGCGCTTCCGGGATCAGGTCGAGCGCGCGCGGGCTGCTGGCGGTATCCCCCCGCACGAGGCTCAGTCGAACGGTCACGCGGCGCGGCGGCACCACCGCTCGCGCGTTGAACGCGACGGCAGGGTCCACGAGCGTCACTTCTTCGTTCGGCCGGGTTTCACCGGCGGCGAACTCACGGTCGACGGTGATCTCCACCCACAGGGCGCGCCGCTGGCCCGCCCACTCCGCGCCGAAGGGATAGAGTCGCGTCGTGCCGCCCCACACGACCCGCGCCCAGCGGCGGTAGCTGTCCTCTTCGAACAGCGGAAGGCCGCGGCGCGATCGACCCGCCGGCCGCCGGCTGAAGAACATGCCGGCCAGATTCACGGTATCCGGCTCGGGGAGGGTCCCGAGCAGCCCCTGCAGCTCGGCCGTCTCGACCCGCAGCGACAGCCGGAGCGTCGTCTCGGGCGGCCCGCTCACCACGGCCGTCGCGAGCGTCTCGGTGTCGGCGCCGGCGCGCTCGACCACCCGCAGGCGGTACGTCAGCCGGTAGGTCGGCGCCTGGGAATGCGCGGGCGGAGCGGGGAGCACGGCGAGGAGCGCCGCCGTCCAGGCGCTATTGCGCCACGAACAGCGCACGCGTTGCCTCGAGCGAGGTCGGGCCGGGCCCGCCCCACTGGACGTGCGCGAACCAGCCCGCGGCCGCGCCGGCGATGAGGCTGATGGCCATCCACAACCCCAGGGTCCGCCCGCGGATCGCCGGCCGGGGGACGGTGTGAGCGTGCGGCTGTCCCGCGGACCGGGCGAAGGCCACTCGCATTTCGAGATGGCTCACGCGCGTCTCGGCACAATGACGGCACCCGGCGAGGTGACGCGCCAGCGCTGCCCGCTCGGGCAGGCTCAGCTCGCCGTCCAACTCCTGCTCGATCTGTCGCAGCCAGTCGTCGTGCATTACGGCACCTCCTCCCGGATCCGGTAGCGCAGCGCCCGACGCTGCATCCAGCGCACCGCCAGCGCGTCGGCGAACGAGCGAAACACCCGGTTCCACATGCCGTACTTGGTCCGGCCGAACCGCCGGGGTCGGTGCCGCACCGGGAGCTCCACCACCGTGCCGCCCTCCATCCTGATGAGCGTGGGCAGGAAGCGGTGCATGCCGTCGAACAGCGGCAGGGCGCGCACCGCATCGGCCCGGAACGCCTTGAGCGAGCACCCGGTGTCTCGAATCGTCTCGTGATTCAAGCGGTTGCGCACGCCGTTCGCGATGCGGCTCTGCAGCCGCTTCCACGCGCTGTCGTGGCGGTTCACGCGGTAGCCGACGACCGCGGCCGCGCGACTGCGCTCGAGCTCGGCGAGGAGGGCGGGCACGTCGGCCGGGTCGTTCTGCAGGTCGGCGTCGAGCGTCACGATGGCCCGCCCGCGCGCGGCCCGGAACCCGGCGGCGAGCGCGGCCGTCTGACCGGCGCGCTCCGCGAACGCGACGATGCGCAGCTCCGGGTGGTCCCGCCGCAGCCCCTCGAGCACCTCGAGCGACCCGTCGGTCGACCCGTCGTCCACGGCCACGATCTCGTAACTCCGGCCCTCCCCCCCGACGGCGCGGGCGATCTCGTCGATCAAGAGCGGGAGATTGTCGCGCTCGTTATACACCGGGATGACGAGCGCGACCTCAACCGGCACTCGATCGGACATACCTCAATTCGGAAGCAGCGTGATAGCCGGCGACGAGGTAGGGCCGCGTCGGCGCGTCGTGAGGGTTCACGGTCGGAACGGTATCGCCGCACCCCGATCGGAGCAAGTTGACAGCCGCCGCGCCAGCGCGTAGAACCTAGCACCCGCCCCTAAGGAGCGCCGCGTGTCCACCGTGCCGTCCCGCCGCGAGTTCGTGGCATCTGCCGCCGTCGGCGTCACCGCGGCCGCGGCGGCGGACATCGCCTACCCCCTGCGACCGCCGCGACCGCTGCCGCCCACGGGGCGCTGGGCCGCGAAGCCCGTCGTCGTCTCGAGCGCCAACGGGCTACGCGCGGTGCAGAAGGCGTTCGAGATGCTCATGCAGGGCGCCGACACGCTCGATGCGGTGATCGAAGGCGTGAAGATCCAGGAGCTCGATCCCAACGACGATTCCGTCGGCTACGGTGGGCTCCCGAACGCCGACGGCGTGGTCCAGCTCGATGCCTCGTGCATGCACGGACCCAGCAAGCGCGCTGGCGCGGTGGGCGCGCTGGAAGGGATCAAGACGCCCTCCGAAGTGGCGAAGCTCGTGCTCAAGTACACGAATCACATCTTCCTCGTGGGCGAGGGCGCCAAGCGTTTCGCGCTGCAGTACGGCTTCAAGGAAGCGGACCTGCTCACCGAGCACTCCCGCGAGGTGTGGCTGCATTGGCGCGCCAACCTGAACCCGGACGACGACTATCTCGATGTACCCGAAGCCGAGCATCTGATGGTGCGCCCGACGGGGACGATCAATTGCGACGCCGTCACACCCCAGGGGGACATCTCTTCGGTCACGACGACGAGCGGGCTCGCCTTCAAGATCCCCGGACGCGTGGGCGATAGTCCGATCATCGGCGCGGGACAATACACCGACAATGACGTCGGCGCGGCGGGCTCGACCGGGCGCGGGGAGTCGAACATCAAGGTGTGCGGGGGCTTCTTGACGGTGGAGTTCATGCGCCGCGGCATGAAGCCCACCGACGCCTGCCTCGAGACGGTGAAGCGCGTCGTCCAGCTCACTGAGAAGCGCCTGCTCGGCGCGGACGGCAAGCCGAAGTTCAGCCTCAACTTCTACGCAGTCAACAAACGCGGCGAGTTCGGGGCTGCCTCGCTCTACCCGAGCCGCTACGCCGCGCACGACGGCGCGGAGGCGAAGCTGCGCGACACCGCGTTCCTGTACGAGCGGCCGACTGCGAGCCACTAGCCTCGCCGCCGCGCTGCTGGCGTGCGCGGCTCCGCCCCTCGCCGCGCAGCGGTACTGGCGGGGCAACCTCTATCCATATGTTTTCTACAGCTCGATCGACCGGTGGTGGGGGGGGCTTCGCTACGTCCGCTACAGTCCCCTCGGCTCGGTCGAGCGTCCGGAAGCCAACCTCGCCTCGCTGAGCCTGGAAGGCGGAGCGAGCACGCAGGGGAGCTACTTGATGCAGGCAGACGCGCGCGCGCCGGCGTGGTGGGAAGGGTGGCGCGCCGCTGTCACGCTCACCGCGGCGCGCGCGAACCGCCTGGGGTATTACGGGCTCGGGAACGATACCCAGTACTCGAGCGATAGCCTCACGACGGCGGGGCCGTACTACTATCGGCTGAGTCGGACGTATCTCGCCGCCCGGGTCACCGTGCAACGGCGGCTGGCCGGCCCGCTGCGGGTGCTCGCCGGTGGATCGCTCGAGCGCAGCAACTTCCGCCCGCTCCCGGGGCCGAGCGTGTTCCGACGCGACCTCGCCGCGGGCACCGTCGATCCCGCTACGGTGCCGTTCACCGACAAGGTCGTGCGGGCCGGTGCCGTGTTCGACAGCCGCGACAACGAGCTCGACCCCACCGCCGGTGTGTACGCGGAAGCGCTGTTCGCCAGCGGCACGGGCTATACCCGCACCACCGCGCAGGCCCGGGTCCAGGTACATCCGCTGAACCGTCTGGTCCTGGCCGGGCGCTTCGGAGTGGAAGGAATGGGCGGGTCCCCGCCGCTCGCCGCGCAGCAGCTCATGGAATCGAGCGAGCGACCGTTCGTCGCCGTGGGCGGCTACCGCTCGCTCCGCGGATACTACGACGGGCGGTTCGTGGGACGGGGCAAGCTGATCGGCGGGGCCGAGGCGCGCTACGTCGTCTTCGCGCTGCCCAGCGCGGCGCAACTCAAGATCGTGGAGCTCAAGCTGGTGGCGTTCTACGACGCGGGGCGCGTCTTTGGGCCGGGCGAGGCCGTGCAACTCACGACGCGAGGGCTGCACCACAGCGGCGGCGGGGAGGTCGCGCTCCGCTTTCTGCGCAACTCGCTGCTCGTGGTCGGCTACGGCCGCGGCGGCGAGGGCGGCCAGCTACTCTTCGGCACGACCTGGAGCTACTGAAGCGCGCTCCGGCAGCAGGGCGAGGATCTCCCGCAATGTGCTCACACCCTTGTCCTTTGCATACCAACGCCGGATCTGCGGATAGAGCTCCTGTTGCGGCGTGGTCCGGCGGGCCGCCATCACCCACGCCTGAAGCTCGGCCGGCCGTGATCCCCAGTGCCCCACTTCGCGGAACTGCTGATCCAGGACGATCACGATGGGGATGGAGCGCGACGTGCCGGTGAGGTAGCGGTCCATCACCTCCGGATGCTCGTCGCGCCGCAAGATTCTCATCTCGAGGCAGTTCGCCAGGTCGCCCAGCTTCGCCACGTAGGGGATCGTATTGGACGCATCGCCGCACCAATCCTCAGCGAGGACCAACAATCGGAACGGCATCCCGCGCTCGCAGGCGCGCGCCACCGCCCAGTCGGGGATGCGCGCCAGCCGGTAGACGCCGGTCCACAGCGCGCAGTGCTCGGTGGACTGGCGCACGAATGCTTCGTACGTCAACGCGCGATCCCACAGCGCGCGCAGGTCGAGGACAGGCATTAATCTATCGCCACAACGTGGCGGAATGAAGCGAAGTTCCTGGCTCGCGACGGGAGCCGGTCAAACGAGCTCCCGAATCTCGACTCCCCGCTTCCCGAGCTCGGCGAGGTAGTGGGCGAACGGCACCGCCTCGTCCGGCGTCCGCACCCCCTGCACCGCGATCCGGCCCTCCACCTGCATCAGACCCGTGACGGCGAGCGAGTATCCGGTGGTGCGCATCATCGCGCTGACGCCGCGCGCTTCGTCGTAATAGTCGAGCAGCTGCCACGCGGCCCGCCGGTCGTGGCGCCCGCGCACGTCCACGCGGAGCGCCACGAGATCTCGCCCCTCGGGCTTCGTGAGCTTGGGGGACACGGCCGCAATGAACACGTCCCGTGGCACGACATCCTTCCCCTTCACCTTTACGGGCGTGAGGTCGAGCAGGCCGAGCTCCCGGATCGGTCGCATGATCGCGGCATGTCCGGGATAGCGGAGCGTCTTGTACTCCATGGTGCGGACCTTGCCCTCGTACGCCCACGGCAGGATCGAGATGCCGCCCCCGGTGTGGAACGCCTCGAGGGCGCCGACCGGCGGTGGGAAGGTCACCTGCTCGAGCTCGGAGAGCGCGTCCACACGGGTCGGCCGGCCGTCCCGCAGCACCCAGGAGGGAGTCGTGTAGTAGTCGAGGGCGCCCTCGAGCGAATAGACGATCTGGTAGTTCAGCGGCGGCTCGGGATGCTGCGGCAGGCCACCCACGTAAATCTTCACCTCCTCCGCTTCGCCGACTCGCCGGATCCCTTCCGCGGCGAGGATGTTCACCATCCCCGGCGCCAGCCCGCAGTCCGGGATGACGGAGACGCCGCGCTCGCGCGCCGCGGCGTCGAGCTTGCGCTGTTGGAACACGATCTCCGTATTGCCGCCCAGGTCGGCGCAATGCACGCCGCTGTCCACCGCCGCCTTGGAGACCTCCAGATTGAAGTAGTACGGCGCCGCGTTCAGCACGGCGTCGTGCCCGCCCATCGCCGCGCGCAGCGCAGCCCGGTCCTGCACGTCGAGCTTGAGGAGCGCCAGCCGCCGGCCGGCCAGCGGTCGCAGGAAGGCGGGGATCCGATCGGGCTTCAGGTCGGCGACCGTGACCCGGTCCACACCGGGGTGCTGCAACAAATCGTAGGCGCAGGCGGAACCCTGGAGCCCCGCGCCCAACACCAGCATGCGCATGGCGCGATTGCCTCCGGACTTCGGTGAGGAGTCGACGAGCGGCGGAAAGCTAAAGGGGGCACATGGGCGACGGAACCCCGCTTGTCAGGTTAGATTCGCGCGCGATGACTCAGGCCGATCTCACCCGCCAGCGCCTCATCCGCGCCGCGCTCGAGCTGTTCACCACCGCGGGCTACCATCTCACGACGACGCCGCTCATCGCCAAGAAGGCCGGGATCGCCGAAGGCACGATCTATCGACACTTCGACTCGAAGCAGCACCTGCTGAACGAGCTGTACCGCGCGGCGGGACGCTGGGCCGGGCGGCAGGTGAAGGAAGCGGACGCGCTCAAGGTGGGGCCGCGCGAGAAGCTGGCGGAACTGGGCCGGGGGCTGGTCGCCGGCGCGGCGCGGGAGCCGGCCGTGGCGCAGCTGTTCTTCCTGCAGCGCCACGCGGACCTGCTGGACGACGAGAGTCGCAGGGTCGCGCGCGACTTCCGCCTCGGCCTCGAGAGCCTCATGGCGCAGGGGAAGGCCGACGGCTCGGTGAAGCCGGGGGCAGTCGAAGTGTGGGCCGCCGTGTGGCTTAGCGTGATGTCGCTGGTGATCGACCGCGTGTCGGGCAAGGAGTGGCCGGAGAACCACGCCGGCGTCGCGCTAGCGCTGGAGGCGGCCTGGGACGCAATCGCGGCGGCACGGCAGTGAGGCCGCAGGGGTTCGCCTGCTGGGGCCCCGACGGCCTCAGGCACGCCGCAGCGTGAACAGCTCGATCTCCGGCGGCGTGAAGACGCGAATCGGCACGCCGACCACGCCGATCCCGCGACTCACGTACAGTTGGCTGTCCCCGCGCTGGAAATGCCCCATCACGTACTTCGTGATCAGTCGCCCGGGAGACCAGCGGATCCCGGGCAGGTAGAACTGCCCCCCGTGAATGTGCCCGGCGAGCGTCAGCGGGATGCCCAGCGGTGCGGCCGTATCCCACGCGCCTGGTCGGTGCCCGAGCAGGATCTTGAACGCCGGTGCAGGCGCCGACCGCAGCGTGGCCGCGACGTCGTCGGCTTGGGGGTCGTCCGCCGTCCAGTTGTGCGGGTCGTCGATGCCGAGCAGCGCCAGCGTGGCGCCGCCACGCTCGATCAGGTGGCAGTCGTTCTGGAGAAACACCTGTCCCGCATCCCGGCAGCCGCGGATCACCTCGCGCTCGCCGGTGTAACGGTCGTGGTTTCCGAGCACGGTCACGACGCCGAGTGGCGCGCGTAGCTCGCGGAACGCGTGCACGTACGCCGGGATGTAGGCGCGGGAAATGTCGATCATGTCGCCCGTTTGCACGATCAGATCCGGCGCGAGCGCGTTCACCTGCCGCACGATTTCCTGCATCCGGTCGGCGCCCAGGTGGATGCCCGCGTGCAGATCGGAGAGGTGGAGCAGGGTGAGGCCGTCGAGCCCGAGCGGCAGGTTCGGGAAGGTCAGGGTGCGACGCGTGAGCTGAGGGAGACGGTACGCGCTCCAGATGCCGTAGGTCGACAGCGCGGCGCCCGCGGCGGCGTAGGAGTACGTGGCGCGGGCGAGAAAGCGGCGGCGGGAGAGTAGAGAGCCGGGAGCGGGGAGCGGTTCGTCCCGGTGCTCTGCGGGCCGTCGCGCGCGGAGCAGTGCCGCTCCCAGCTCCCTGCTCCCCCGAACGACCAGCTTCACGATCACGTACACCGCCACCAGCACCCCGAAGATCCACCCGAGCAGCTGCCAGGCGATCCAGGGTCCCAGGTACGGGATCCGTCCCACGCCCCACATGCTCCCGGACAGCGCCCGGTCGGCGACCAGGACCCAGGGGAGGTTGAAGATGGCGAACGTCGTCGCGAGGCCGACGCGCAGCAGCCGCGCCCGCGCGGGCCGTGAGGGGTCCGGCAGCCGCTCGCGCAGGTACAGATAGAGCAGCACCTGCGGCGACACGAACAGGAGCAGATAGATTAGGCGCGTGATCATGCGCTCAGTCGCCGTCCTCGCTCTGGGCCTCGCCGTTCCGGCCGCCGCTCTCGCCGGTCAACAGCTCGTGGCCACGGAGCGCGCCGAGGTCGTCGCAACGATCTGGGCCGAGGCGCGTTACAATTTTGCCTTCTGGGATCGCGTGCGGGCCGATTGGGATTCCGCCCTCAGCGCGAACCTGCGGCTCGCGGCGCAGCCCCAGTCGGACGTTCTGTTCTACCGCCGGTTGCGACGCCTGGTGGCCTTGCTGGGCGACGGCCAGGCCGCCGTGGTCCCCCCCGCCAACCTGCGGTCGCGCATCGCGCGTGCGCCGTTGCTGCTCGAGAGCGTAGAGCAGCGACCGCTCATCCGCGAGTACGCCGAGAACGACGAGATGCGGGTGGCGCGGCCCGAGCGGCTTGCGGAGATCCTCGCCGTCCAGGGCGTCCCGGCCGAGACCTGGATCCGGGACTCGGTGCTCCCGGAGACCTCGGCTGCCACGCCGGCGGACCGTTGGCAGCGCGCCGTTCAATGGATGCTCCAGGGGGAGAAGGGGACGACCGTAAACCTGCTGCTGCGGCTTCCCGGCGGCGCCCAGCGCGGCATCAGCGTGACGCGCAGCGTCTCGCTCAACGATCGCTGGCCGCTCGAGCGCCCCGACATTGAGATCGATTCCCTTTCCGGGGGCGTGGTCGTGGCCCGGGTCAACGCGCTCGCCGAGGAGGACGTGGTGCGTCGCTTCGACCGCGCCTTCCCGGATTTCGCAGGAGTAACGGGACTGATCGTCGATCTGCGCCACGCCGCGGGTGGCGAAAGCCGCTACGGCTACGGGATTCTGGCGCGCCTCACGGGGCACGCGTTCCCCGTGGCGCGCTGGAGAACGCCGCAATACCGCCCCGTGTTCCGGGTGCTGCGAGCGCCCGACTCCGCCTTCTCGTGGTACGGCCCGCCCCCCGATACCGTTTCGCCCGCGGGCGACCGCCCCGGCTACACGGGACCGATCGCGGTGCTGGCATCGAGCGCGACGGCCGGGGCGGCCGAGGACTTTCTGGTGGCGTTCCGGAACGCCACGCGCGGCGTGATCATCGGGGAGCCGTCGGCCGGCAGTCCGGGCGACGCGCTCACGATCACGCTCCCCAAGAACTGGGCGATGCAGCTCTCGGTGACACGCCATGCGTTCCCCAACGGGGAGGAGTTCGCGGGGAAGGGGATCCAGCCGGAGCTTACGGTCTCACCGACCGTCGCCGACGTGCAGGCCGGAACGGACGCGGTGCTCGAGCGCGCGCGGGAGTACGTGAGTGGGAAGAAGCGGTAGCGAGGCGGCATCAGCCTCGCTCACTGCTCTAGACTTTCCCTCAAAAACCGGATCACCGCTCTCCACGCGGAGTCCGCCACCTCGGGCTTCTCGCGCGAGCGCAGGAATCCGTGTCCCACGCCGGGATAGACCGTGTAGTGGTAGTCCTGGGCATAGTGCTTCACCGCGGCCGCCACGTCCGCCAGTCCCGCGTCGATCCGCGCGTCGTTCTCCGCGTAGACACCGAGACCCCGCGCGCGGATGCGCGCGATCGCCGCAGCCTCGGGCCCGGGTCCGTAGCACACCACGAATGCCCCGAGCGCCGGGTTGTTGGTCGCGTAGCGGAAGCTCTGGCCGCCGCCCCAGCAGAAGCCGATCACGCCGATCCGGTCACGCCGCGCCGCTTTCAGAGTCCGCAGGTACGCGACCGTCGCGTCCAGGTCCAGCGTCACCGTGTCGGGGCTGAGCCCGGCGATCAGCTTCCGCGCGTCATCGGTCGAGGCGGGCGTGCCGCCGCGGCGAGACAACAGGTCAGGAGCGACCGCAAGGAACCCGTCCCTCGCGAGCTGCTCCGTCGTCTGGCGGATGAAGTCCGACATCCCGAAGATCTCGTGAATCACCACCACCCCCGGTGCGGGGTCCTTGCGCTCGGGATAGGCGAGGTACCCGGTGATGGTGTCCTTGCCGGAGAGGTACTTCACGTACTCAGCGTGGATGTCGGGGCGGTCGAAGGCGGTCGAGGACGCTCGGGGACGGTCGAGGACGAGCCCGGCCGACACAGCTCCCACCGTCAGCAGTCCCACCGCGCCACCAACCCCGACGGCCGTCGACCGTCTTCGACCGTCCTTGACCGTTCTATTTCCCATAGCTCACCCTCCAAATTCGATCACCCGTGTCATCCGCGATCAACAGGGCGCCGTCTGCCGCGACGAGGAGCCCGACCGGGCGCCCCCAACGCGAGCCGTCGGCCAGCTGCCAGCCGGTCACGAAGTCTTGGGCGGCGGTTGGGCGCCCGCTCTGCACGCGGACGCGCACGACTTTCGCGCCCGTCGGCACGCTGCGGTTCCAGGAGCCGTGATACGTCATGAACGCGTCGCCTTGGAACTCGGCCGGAAACGTCGTCCCCGTATAGAACGCGAGGCCGAGCGGAGCCGAGTGCGCCTGCACGGTCAGCGCCGGGGGCTCGACGCCGGAGCAGTCGGCACTCGCGTATTCCGGTTCCGGATTCCGCTGGCTCGGGAGATAGCACTGCGGCCAACCGTACCACTTGCCGTCCTTCAAGATGTTCAGGTGTTCCGGCGGCAAATCGTCGCCCAGGTAATCGCGATCGTTGTTGTTGGCCCACAGCTCGCCCGTGCCGGGGTTGAACGCCAGCCCTACCGAGTTGCGGAGTCCCGTGGCGAAGGTGTGGGTACCCGACCCGTCCAGGTTGTAGCGCGTCACCGCCGCCCGGGGTGGCGTGTCGTTGCAGATGTTGCAGGAAGATCCGACGGCGACGTACAGCAGATTGTCGGGCCCGAACGCGAAGGTCCGCGTGCTGTGGCCGCCGGCGGGCAGACCGGAGACGACAGTCACGGCAGCGACGGCGCCGGGATCGAGCCGCTCGACCGCCGTCTCCGTGGAGAAATAGAGCGTGTCCCCGCGGAACGCGATCCCCGAGGGATCGCTCAGGCTGGTGAGGACCGGAACGACCGAGTCGGCGATGCCGTCGCCGTCGGCGTCCACCAACCGGACGATCCGCCCGGACCCCGACTGGGTCGCGTATACGGCGCCGCTCGGACCGAGGGCGAGGAAGCGCACGCCGCTCACGCCTTGCGCGAAGATGTTGACGGTAAATCCGACGGGGACGTACAGCATGTGACCGGCGATCGGGATCGAGTCACCCCCGAACCCGCCCCCCCCGCCGCCCGTGAGCGCGGTCCGCGAGTTGCATCCGATCACCACACACCCGACCAGGATGAGTCGAAACATAGGGGCCTCCTTACCGCCCGTCCTTCGCATATACCCCGAGGAGCGCCGTCTCGCCCGGCGGCATGTGCTCGCGGCTGGCGAGCGCCTGTTCCGCGGCTCGCTCGACGGCGGCCGTCACCTCCGCTTCCGCGGCCGTCACCTCCGCTTCCACGGCCGCCAGCTGCTGCGGTGTGCAGCCTTCCTCTTTCAGGTATTCCTCGTACAGCCCGATCGGATCTCGTTTCCCCCAGGTGCGGAACAGCTCGGCGGGGAGAGTCTCGCGCGCCTCGCGCTCGTCGTGGGTCGCGTGGCCGCCCATGCGGAACGTCTCGGCCAAGAGCATCGCGGGCCCCTGCCCCGCGCGGCAGCGCTCGGCGGCGAGCCGCGTCGCGGCCCACGCGTCCAGCACGTTGTTGCCGTCGAACTCGGCGCTCCAGATCCCGTAGCTCGCCGGCCAGTCCCGGAAGCTTTCGGGGACATGGTGCTGGTCAAGCCGGGTGCCGAGGGCGACCTGATTGTTCTGGATCACAAAGATGGCGGGGACCCGCTGCACGGCGGCGAAGTTCGTCCCCTCGTGCGCCGCGGCGGTCTTGGTCGAGCCGTCCCCCACCCACGTGAGCGCCACCCGCCGCTCGCCCTTCATCTTGAACGTCAGCGCGATGCCGCTGATCACCGGCACCATGTCGCCCACGTGGGAGATCGGCTGCAACACGCCATGTGAGAACGAGCCGACGTGCAGGTCGCGACCGCGCGACGGTGAGTCGTCGCTTCCGAGGTACGCCCGCAGCATGTCGGCCAAGGAGAGGCCAAGCTCGCAGCAGGCGGCGGCGTTGCGGATCATCGGGGCGACGATGTCCGTGCCCCGCTCGAGCGCGTGCACCGGGCCGACGGTGGTCGCCTCTTCGCCCGTCCCCAGCCAGGCCTTGGAGGTGACCCCGGTGCGTACCCAGCGCTTCAGCTGGATGTCGTGCAGCCGGGCGCGCAGCAAGCCGGCGTAGAGGGCGAGCCTGTCGTCGGGCGAGAGGCGCGCGACGAGCGCGGCGCGCTCGGGCGTGTGCTCGAGCGTCTCCCGAAAGCGGCGCGCCAGCGCGGGGTCGGCCTTCCAGTCGACGTACTCGGGTGGATCGAACGCCGGGAAGCGCTTCAACTACTTCAGCTTCTCCCTGATCTTGGAGAACAAGCCGCCGTCTTGCGTCGCGGTGAGGGCGTCGGCGAAGTCGAGCGCGGTCGTGTAGCGCGCGTCGGGACTGGCGTGCAGCGCCCGGCCCAGCGCCTTCTCGAGGCTCGCCGGGAGATCGGGCCGGAGCTGGCGGAGCTGCATTGGCTGGTCGCGCAGGCGCGCGATCATCATCTCCTGGGCGTTGCGTCCCTGGAACGGCAGCCTGCCGGTGAACATCTCGAAGGCTACGATGCCGACGGCGTAGATGTCCGAGCGGGCGTCGAGCGGGCGCCCGCGGATCTGCTCCGGGCTCATGAACTCGGGGGTGCCGAGGATGATGCCCGTCGCGGTGAGCTTCGCGATCGCGGGATCGGCCCGGCGCTCCTTGGCGAGGCCGAAGTCCATGACGACGGCGCGGTCGCGGCCCCCGTCTTCGGGGACGAGCATGATGTTCTCGGGCTTCAGGTCGCGGTGCACGATCTGGAGCTCGTGGGCGTGATGCAGCCCGGCGCACACCTGGCGCAGCACGTCGATGCCGGTTCCGAGCTCCATCGGCCCGCCCCGCACCTCGCGGTCGGACAGCAGCTCGCCGTTCAAGAACGGCATCACCAGGTAGATCAATCCGTCCTCGGACTCGCCGAGCCGCAGAATACGGCACACGTTGGCGTGGTCGAGTCGCATGGCGAGGCCGGCCTCCCGGCGCAGCCGCTCCACCGAGCTCCGGTCGGTCGCGAGCTTGGGCGAGAGCACCTTGATGGCGACCTCGTCGCCGCTCGCGACCTCGCGCGCGAGATACACGTACGACATGCCGCCCTCGCCGAGCTTCTTCGTGACCTGATAGCGCGTGTCGAGGATCTGTCCCGAGAGGCTGGAGGCGCGGTCCAGACGCAGAGCGTCGCGGGGCGTGCGGGGCGTGCGGACGCCGGTGCCGCCGCCCGAGGAGGACGCCGCCGGGGCGGCCTTGGTCTGCGCCTCCACGAGCATGTTCCCGTCGCGCGGGCAGAAGCGCGCAGTCTCGGGGTACACCGACCCGCACTTGGGACAGCGGCGCTCGCTCATTGCCGCACCAAGTTGCGCCCCTCGTTCTTCGCGCGATAGAGCGCCTGGTCCGCCAGTGCCACGAAGCTGTCCGCGCCGGTGACGCGATCATCGGGGAACGAAGCGAGCCCGATCGAGACCGTGAGGTTGATCGGATCCTCGCCGGGATCGGCGAAGTCGTGATGCATGATGCGGCGCCGCAGCCGCTCCGCGAAGATCGCCGAGCCGTGCAGCGCCGTCTCCGGCATGACCACCACGAACTCCTCACCGCCATACCGCGCGACCAGATCGACGGACCGGGCCTCGCGCCGCAGGATCTCCCCGATCTGCCGCAGCACCGAGTCTCCGGCGATGTGCCCGCGGGTGTCGTTCACCAGCTTGAAGCGATCGATGTCGGCGAGCAGGATCGTCAGCGCGAGGTTGTACCGCCCGGCGCGGTCCAGCTCCTGCTCGAGGTCCGAGGAGAGCGCGCGTCGGTTCAAGCAGCCGGTGAGCGCGTCCGTGGCGGCGAGCTTCTCGAGGCGCTTCTTGTCGGAGACCGCGGTCTCGAAATCGTACGCCTTCTCGATCGCCGCCACCGCCGTGCGGATCACGGTCTCGGCGAACTGAGCGTCGGCACGCGTGAGCGGCGGGTCTTCGCCCGTGGTGCGGAGAAAGAACACGCCGACCTGCTGGTCTTTCATGGAGAAGGGCAGCGCGACGGCGGAACGCGTCGGGACGGTGATACGCTCGCGCTCCCAGCGGGCGCGCTCCTCGGCGTACACCGGGTCGGTGGCGACGTCCTCCACCAGCACCGCGCGGCCGCTCGCGAGCGCGCGCTGGATCTCGGGGTAGCGGGCCAGCTCGATCTGCAGGTTGCGCAGCATGGGATTCTCGTACGCGGCCACCACGACCCCCAGCTGCTCCCCCGCCTTCGCCAGCACCATGGAGCACTTGGAGATCTGGAGCACGCGTGCGACGCGCCGCACCAGGATGTGGTAGATCTCGTCCGGCTTGAGCGAGTCCGTGACCTCGTGCAGGATGTCGACGATGGCGGCGCGACTCTGCGCTTCATCGCGCGCGCGCGACAGCTCCTGGGCGGTGCGGATGTGGGCCTTGACGCGGGCGAGCAGCTCGCGCACGCGGAACGGCTTAGCGATGAAGTCGGCGGCACCGAGGCCGAGCGACTTGACGGTCGCTTCCTCGGGCGGCATCGACGAGATCATCAGGACCGGAAGGTCGCGGAAGCGCTCGTCGGCCTTCATCTTGGCCAGGAGCTGGAGGCCGTCCACCTTGGGCATCATGATGTCGAGCAGCAGCAGGTGGGGCCGCTCTTCCTCGAGCATCCCCATGAGCCCCTCGCCGCCGGGCGCCACGACGACCTCGTAGCCGTTCTCCTTGAGGATCCACATCAGGGTGCGGACCAACGACTGGTCGTCGTCGGCGACGAGGATCTTGGCCGGGGCAAGGTCGGGCATCTGCTCAGTCCTCGAGAAGCGAGGGATCGACGTTGCCGCCGCTCACCACGAGGACCGTGGGCGGCGCCGGCCGGACGGCGCCCGACCGCAGCGCCGCGGTCGTCGCCGCGCCGGACGGCTCGACCGCGACGCGGCATTGGTGCCACAGAAAATGTACCGCCTCGCGCAGCGCGTCATCCTCGACCAGGGCGACCCCCGCGAGCCGGTCCCGATGGTGGGCGAGGTGCGCGAAGGCGATATCCCCGACGCTGAGGGTGATCAGCCCATCGGCGAGACTCGCCGTGCGCTCGAGTCGCACCGGCCGGCCCGCCTCGAGCGAGCGGGCGAGCTTCGGCGCGCCGGCCGGCTCGACGCCCCACACGCGCCCCGCGCTCCCGGCCGCTGCCAGCCCGACCACGACCCCGGAGATCAGGCCGCCCCCGCCCACCGGCACGACGACCGTGCGGACGTCGGGGAGATCGGCGGCGATCTCGAGGCCTACGGTCGCCTGCCCCGCGATAATGTCCGTGTGGTCGAACGGCGGCACCACGGCGAGCCCCGCTCCGGCGGCCAGCGCTTCGGCCTTCACCTGACGGTCCTGCGATGTGCGCCCGGCGAACACCACCTCGCCGCCCCACTTCTTCACACCCGCCACCTTGACGGCGGGCGCCGTTTCAGGCATGACGACGACCGCCCGGATCCCCAGCAGCTGGGCCGCGTACGCGACGGCCTGGCCGTGATTGCCGCTCGAGTAGGTGATCACGCCTTGGCGCCTGGCGGCTGGCGGCAGACGGCTGATCGCATTGTACGCACCCCGGATCTTGAACGCCCCCATCGGCTGCAGATTCTCGAGCTTCAAGTAGGCGTCGAGCGGCTCCACGTAGCGGAGCGGCGTCCGGACCGCGACCCCGCGCAGCCGCTCGGCCGCGTCGCGGACGTCCTGGGCGGTGACCACGCCTATGCCTTCTTCTGCTTCTTCGTATTACTCGGACCCTGCTTGCTGGGGACCTTGCGCGCGGATTTCGCCACCGCGCCCTTGGGCGTGTCTGCGTCATCGTCGCCGCCGTCGCCGTTCTCGGCTTCATCCTCCTTCACGACGCGGGCGACGTCGACCACGAGATCACCCGGCGTCAGGTTCATGACCTTCACACCCTGCGTATTGCGGCCCGAGATACGAATCCCTTCGACCGGCACGCGGATCATGATCCCCTTCTTGGTGATCATCATGAGCTCGTCCTCGGGGAGCACCTCTTTCAACGCCACGATGTCGCCGGTCTTGGCGGATCGCTTGAGCGTGATGATACCGCGGCCGCCGCGGTGCTGTACGCGGTACTCGTCCAGCTCGGAGCGCTTTCCCATCCCCTTTTCCGTGACGGTGAGCAGGGTCGACTTCCGGCGCACCACGACCATGTCGATCACATGATCTTTCTTGTCGAGCTCGATCCCCTTCACGCCGGTCGCCGTGCGCCCCATGTCGCGCACGTCCTTCTCGTGGAACCGGATGCTCATGCCGTGCCGGGTCGCGAGCACGATGTCGTTGCGCCCATCGGTGACCTGTACATCGATCAGCTCGTCGCCCTTCTCGATGTTGATGGCCCGGATCCCGACCGAGCGCGGGTTGCCGAACTCCGAGAGCCGCGTCTTCTTCACGACGCCGTTCGTGGTGGCGAACAGGAGGTACTGGTCCTCGGAGAACTCGCGCACCGGCACCAGGGCGGCGAGCCGCTCGTCCGGCTTCATCGCGACGCACGAGAGGATCGGTTTGCCACGCGCGGCGCGGGCCGCCTGCCCGATCTCGTGTACCTTGAGCCAGTAGCACTGCCCCTGCTGCGTGAAGAACATCACGTAGTCGTGGGTCGAGGCGATGAAGAGGTGCTCGACCCAGTCGTCTTCCTTGGTGTGGGCGGAGATCACGCCCTTCCCGCCGCGCCGCTGGCGTCGGTACGCCGACACGGGGAGCCGCTTGATGTAGCCCGCATGGGACACGGTGATCACCATGTCCTCTTCGGCGATCAGGTCCTCGATCGAGAACTCGCCCTGGTCGGCGACGATCTCGGTGCGGCGCCGGTGATCACCATGTCCTCTTCGGCGATCAGGTCCTCGATCGAGAACTCGCCCTGGTCGGCGACGATCTCGGTGCGGCGCTCGTCGCCGAAGCCCGCGGCCACCTCCGTCAGCTCTTCTTTCAGGATCTTCATGCGGCGCGGCTTGGATGCGAGGATCTCCTTGCACTCTTTGATGAACTTCCGGATCTCTTTCAGCTCGTCCTCGAGCTTCGTGATCTCGAGGGCGGTGAGCCGGGCGAGCCGCATGTTGAGGATCTCGGCCGACTGCTTCTCGGACAGCTTGAAGCGCTTGCGCAGGCTGGCATCCGCCGTCGGCGTGTCCTTCGACTTCTTGATGATGCGGATGATTTCGTCGATGTTGTCGACGGCGATCTTCAGGCCCTCGAGGATGTGCTCGCGGTCCTGGGCGCGCTTCAGCTCGAACTCGGTGCGGCGGACGATGACCGTGTGGCGGTGCTCGATGAAGTGCTCGAGCAGCTCCTTCAGGTTCATCTCCTTCGGCGCGCCGTCCACCAGGGCGAGCATGATCGCGCCGAAGGTGGTCTGCATCTGGGTGTGCTTGTAGAGCTGGTTCAGCACCACCGCCGGCACGGCGTCGCGCTTCAGCTCGATGACGATCCGCATCCCCTCGCGGTCCGACTCGTCGCGCAGGTCCGAGATCCCCTCGAGCTTCTTGGCGTTGACGTGCTCGGCGATCTGCGCGATCAGGTTACTCTTGTTGACCTGATACGGGATCTCGGCAACGACGATCTGGTGCTTCCCGGTCGACTCCCTCTCCTCGATCACGGCGCGGGCGCGGATCGTGATCCGGCCGCGGCCCTTTTCGTAGCACTCCTTGATCCCGTCGCGGCCGTAGATGATCGCCCCCGTCGGGAAATCGGGCCCCTTGATGAACTTCCGCAGGTCCTTCACCCCGGCGTCGGGATGGTCCACGAGATGGGTGAGCGCCTCGACCGTCTCGGCGAGGTTGTGCGGCGGGATGTTGGTCGCCATCCCGACCGCGATGCCGGCCGCCCCGTTCACGATCAGGTTGGGCAACTTCGCCGGGAGGACCGTCGGCTCCTGCAGCCGGTCGTCGAAGTTGGGGATGTAATCGACGGTATTCTTGTCGATGTCCTCCAGAATCGTCATCGCCACGCGCGTGAGGCGCGCTTCCGTGTAGCGGTACGCCGCCGCCGGGTCCCCGTCCACCGAGCCGAAGTTTCCCTGGCCGTCGACCAGCGGATAGCGCAACGAGAAGTCCTGCACCATGCGCACCAGGGCGTCGTACACGGCGATGTCGCCGTGCGGGTGATACTTCCCCAGCACGTCGCCGACGACGGTGGCGCTCTTCTTGTACGGCCGGCCCGGCACCAGGCCGAGCTCGTGCATCGCGTACAGGATGCGGCGGTGCACGGGCTTCAACCCGTCGCGCACGTCGGGGAGCGCGCGCTGCACGATCACGCTCATCGAGTAGTCGAGGAACGACTCCTTCATCTCGTCTTCGATGAGGCGGGGGAGGATGCGTTCGCGCGCGTTGGGTGCGGTCATGGGCGGCTGAGGCCGGTGGTCAGGTGTCAGGGATCGGGACTGCCGACGAGCACGCTAAGTTGCCTAAAATTAAACACTTAGACCTGGAAAGGCAACGCTGTTGACGCCCGGTTGAGGGGCGCCACCCATCGTGTTCCCAGACTGAAGCCTGGGCTCGGCCGGCACTGTGCTGAAGCACAACGAGCGAAGCGGCTTGCGACGAGCGGGTGCTCCCTAGAGCAGTGCAGTGCCGAGCCCATGCTTTAGACATGGGAACACGACTGAGACGACTCGACACCCCAGGCACGACCGTGACCGCCCACCAGATCTATATCCATCTCGCGTGGACGACGCGCGATCGGCAGCCCATGATCGATCGCACCACGCGCGACTTCCTCGGCGATTACTTTCGTCGCACCGCAATCCGAGAGCGAGCCGAGATAGTCGTCCTGGCCATGCTTCGCTCCCACGTGCATCTGCTGGTGCGCACGGCTCCTCGAATCGACATCCCGCGACTCGTGCAGTTCTTGAAGGGCGGGAGCAGCTATGCGGCGAGTCGTCTTCCAGGAAACATCTTGGGCCTACGATGGTCGCGGGAGTACTCCGCCACAACGGTGAGCCCCAAACAGCTGGCCGGAGCGATCCGCTACATCGAGGAGCAGGCGTCTCATCATCCAGGTGAGGCCGTGGAAGAGCCGGAGCGAAAGGTGGGGAAAGTCAGTGGGACGTCGTAGGAGTTCACACGCTTCAGCGTGTGAATCACGACGATCGCGGACCCCCTCACTCGCTCACTTGCACCACGATCTTCCCCAGCTGCTCTCCCTGGTCCAGGCGCTCGAACGCGGCTCGTGCCTCGTTGAGCGGGAAAACCCGGTCCACGATCGGCCGCAGCTCGCCCGAGCCCAGTAGCCCCACGATCTCCCGATACTCGGCGTCGTTCCCCATCGTCGAGCCCAGGACGCTCCAGTGATACCAGAAGAGCCGCCGGAGGTCGATCGCGACTTCGGGGCCGGTCGTCGCGCCGCACGTCACCAGCCGGCCGCCGCGCCCGAGTGAGCGCAGCGACTGCTCCCATGTCGCCGCGCCGACGTTCTCGACCACGACGTCCGCGCCCCGCTTGTTGGTCAGCGTCCGGACTTCCCGCGACACCTGTTGGGTCCGGTGATTGAGGGTCACGTCGGCGCCGAGTCGACGCGCCGCCTCGAGCTTCGCGTCACTCGAACTGGTGACGATCACACGCGCGCCGCGCAGCTTCGCGATCCGCAGCGCCGTGAGGGACACGCCGCCCCCGATTCCCCAGATCAGGGCCGTCTCCCCCGCCCGGAGCTGGGCCCGCGTCACGACCATCCGCCAGGCGGTGAGCGTGACGAGCGAGAACGCCGCCGCTTCGGCCCAACTGAGGGGCGGCGTCACTGTCGGAATGATGGCGACATTCTGCTCCGGGACTACGACGGACTCGCACAACGTGCCCGGGAGCTGCTCGCCCAGCATCTGGTAGTTGACGCACAGGGAATGCTCCCCCGCGCGACAGTAGTCGCAGGTGTAGTCGGAAATGCCGGGATTGAGCATGACGCGGTCGCCCGGCTGGACGGAGCGGACCTCCGCCCCGGCGGCGTCCACCACGCCCGCCGCGTCGGCCCCGAGGATGTGGGGAAAGGCGTAAGCGTGAGGGAGTCCCCGCACCACGAACAGGTCGAGGTGGTTGAGCGCGGCGGCGCGGATCGCGACGCGTACGTCTCGCGGCCCCAGCGACGCCGCAGGGGGGCCGGGGACATCGGCCAGCTGGATATGATCGAGATTGCCGGTCGCGCGAACGACACAAGCGCGCATCGGCGGGCTACGGCATGAACGTCGCCGACACCATCTGCTCGGCGCCGGTCGTGGGGATCGCGATGGGCGCACCCGCACCGCCCGCCCCGGCTCCGCTCCCCGTCCCGACGGGCTGGAGGAAGATCTTCTGCACGTTCTTCTGCACGTTGACCACCAGGGCGAGCAGGTCGCCCGCGGGCGATACGGCGAAGTCGGCGATGAGGAGATCGGTCCCGGTGAGCTGGGCCATGCGGCCGCTCGCCACATCCGCTCGCACAACCTGCGTGACGGTGCGGCCGCCGTCCTTCCCTTCGAGCAGGAACGCGAGCGAGCCGTCGCGCAGGAAGCGGGGACTCCTTTCCTTGACCTGCGGCGATTTCGTGAAGTTGCGCTGGTTCGAGCCGTCACGCGACATCAGCCAGATATCGTCGCTGCCGTCCCGGCTCGACACGAACGCGATGGTCTCACCATCCGGCGAGGCGGATGGCTGCGAATTGTCGGACGGCTCCTGCGTGAGCTGGATCGCGTCCGAGCTCGTGATCGGTTGCACGAAGATCTGGCGGTGACCGGCGCGGGGGGAATGGAATACCACGGCGCGCCCGTCGGCCGTGAACGACGGGGCGCCGTCCGCGCCGGGAGCGTTGGTGAGGCGCGACGGACTCGTCCCGTCGGCATCCATGACGTAGATCTCCGGCTGGCCGTCGCGGGTCGACACGAACGCGAGGCGCGAGCCGTCTGGTGAGTAGGCGGGCTCGCTGGCCGTGGAGCTGTCGTCCAGCACTTTGCGCAGCTGCGCCAGGTTCGCCCGCTCGGCGGCGTACAGCTGGAGCCGCCCCGACCGCGTGCTCGTGACCACGATCTCACCCTGCACGAAGACCTCGGCGGCGGCGTGCTTGCCCCCCGGGGCGGACGCGGTGACACGCGCGTGACCGTACCCGGCCGCCGTGATCGTCCCGTCCTCCGCCACGGCGACAGTCTGCGGGTTGTCGGAGGCGAAGGTGACGCCCGTCGCCGGGCCGATCACCGTCCCTGTCTCGTCGGCGAAGCTGGCGCGCAGCCCGGACCGCCGGTTGAGCGGCAGGCCCAGTCGCGTGGCGGACAACTTGAGACCGGCCGCGATGACGCGAATTCGCCGGGCCGATCACCGTCCCCGTCTCGTCGGCGAAGCTGGCGCGCAGCCCGGACCGCCGGTTGAGCGGCAGGCCCAGTCGCGTGGCGGACAACTTGAGACCGGCCGCGATGACGCGAATCGACCACGTGTAGGCGAGCCCCAGCCCGGGACCCTTGACGACGAGTTGTGTCTTGCCGGCCTTTCGTCCCGTCAACACGCCCGTAGCGGGGTCGAAGATCGCGAGCGTGGTGTCCCCGACGCTCCAGCGCAGCGGCGCCTCCGGCACGGGCTGGTCGTCCGCACCGAGCGCGTGCGCTTCGAACCGCGCCGTTCCCTGGATCGGGACGGGGGTCTCGCCCTGAACCTTCGGTCGTACCTGCAGTCCCTGAACCGTGCGGTGCACTACGATGTCCACGCTCTTGGTCTGCAGCAGGCCGGAGACGGAAAGCGTGGTCTTCCCCGGCGCCACCGCGGTCACGACGCCCGTGAGCGACACGCGAGCGACGTTCGGGTCCGCCGACGCCCATTGCATCGTCAGCGGGCTCACGACTCGCCCACCCTGGCCGGGCACGATCACATGCAGCGTATCGAGGTCGTTGGGCCCGAGCGTGACCGGACTCGGCTCCTGGATCGCGACGTCGCTCGGTTGCACGACGACCGGCGCCGTCGCTGTGAGCCCGGTCGAGCCCGTCACCTGCACCGTTCCCTGGCCCGCAGAGAGCGCGACGATTACGCCGTTCTGGTCCACACTCGCGATATCGGGACGGAGCGACTTCCACGTCACGGCGACCGGCGCGGCGGGCGAGCCGTCGTCCTTGAGCGCGCGCGGCACGACGCGCGTGTTCTCCGACGGCAGCAGGTACACGGTCGGCGGCTCGATTCGCATCACGGAGGCCGGACCCGTGCCCGAGGGCTGGCCCGCGAACGGATCGACGCCGGTCGCGTCGGCCGGTCGGGCCGTGGTCTGCGGGGGCGCGCTCGTCTGCGTGCCAGCTGGTGGCGCGCCGATCACCTGCACGGCCGCCTGACCCCTGCGCGCTCCCACCCGCGCCTCGACGATCGCGACGCCGCCAGCCACGCCGCTCACGGTGCCGTCGTTGTCGACCTTAGCAATGGACACGTTGTTCGAAGACCAGATGAATCGCACAGTGGGAATCACGTTACCCGCACGATCGAACGCGGTGGCGAGCAGGCCGCTGCGCTCGCCCACCTTGACCGTCACAGTGGGCGGGGCGACCTGAACTTCGGATACGTTTTGCGCGACGCCGCGCCCGGGGAGAGCGAACGTGATCCAGATCACAACCGCGCGAGGGGTCATAGCGGGGCAACGTAAGCGCACGTAAGTGTTGTTGTCAAGCTAACTTGTCGCCGCACGCCCTGGACACGCGGCACGCTTGCCGGGGTATCGCTCCGCGCCGTTGCCCCCACATCGGGATAACCGCTTTCCAGCGAACGATTCCCGCCCGAACCTCGCTGCGCTCCCGTCGGGCAAGAGTGGAAGGGCGCGTGGAGCGCTCGCCCGAGCCAACGCCGCCGTGACGCGAGTAGCCGCACGACAAACTCGCCGCACCGCTCGAGCGACGCGCGCGTCGGTCGCGCGTGCTCACTTGCGTGGCCGCATTCCTAGGGTAAGCTATAAGCCACGCCCACGGACAACCAGCAGAGGAGATCCGATGCTCGAGCCAAACGACTTCTCGGAGAGCAGCTGGACTGGCTCCGGCATGATGGAGCCGATGTACCCGCCGTCGCCTCCACCGCTGCCGAGCCCGGCGCCGATGATGGACGAGCCGGAGGACGCACCGAGGCGGAAGGCGCCCGCGCGCAAGAAGAAGAAGGCGGCGAAGCGGCCCAAGGCGAAGAAGGCCGCCAAGAAACGGCCGAAGGGTAAGGCCAAGCGCGGCGCGAAGCGGAAGAAATCGGCGAAGCGGCGTCGCCGCTAAGCCCACCGCACCACCACACCGCGGGAGCGCCTGTTGGATGGCTCGAGCCATCCCCGCGAGGCGCTCCCGCGGTACGTGTTTCGAGTCACCTTGCACGGAGCGAGACGGCCATGAACGTCGGGCGTTGGGCCTACGGCGTGGGCGCCGTGTGCATCCTCGTCAGTTGTGCAGCCCCAACGATACGGCTCGGCGACCCGCAGGCCGAGATCGCCGCGATGCTGGCGCGCAGCGCCGCAGACTGGAACGCGGGCGATCTGGCCGGGTTCATGAGCGACTACGCCCGGGATTCGCTGACGAGCTACGTCACTGGTGGCCACGTGCAGTACGGGTGGCAACCGCTCTACGATCACTACCAGGCCACGTATTTCGCCCCGGGGAAGACGCGGGATTCGCTGACGTTCGAGGAAGTGCGTGTCCGGCCGTTGACGCTCGACCTCGCCCTGTGCACCGCGCGGTTCGCGCTGCACCGCGGCGGCGCGGTCGTCGCGAGCGGGCCGTTCACGTTGCTCCTCCAGCAGCGGGGCGACCGCTGGCAGATCCTCCACGACCACACGTCGAGCGACCCGAAGTGAAGCGCGTCAGGGGCCGGCTGCCGACCGCCCGACCGCCGATTCTCTTGACCGCTTCTCTGGTCCTGATGTCGGCCGCCTGCAAGCCGGCGGGAGACGGCGTGATCGCGCTCGAGGGCGCCACGCTGATCGACGGCTCGGGGAGCGAGCCGGTGAAGGACGCCGTGATCCTGGTCAAGGACGGCCACATCCAGGCCGTCGCGCGGGTGAACGAAATCCCCGTGCCGCGCGGCGCGCGAGAGATCAGCCTGATCGGCAAGACCGTGATCCCGGGACTGGTCGACGCGCACGCGCACGTCGAGCGCTGGGCGCTGGAGCGCTACGTGGCCTGGGGTGTGACCACCGTGCGGGACCTGGGCGCGACGACCACCGATTCGGCGATCGCGCTCAAGAACGACTGCAACCTCGGGGCGGTGCTGGGGCCGCGGTTGTTCACATCCGGGGCGATGATCGACGGCGTGCCGCCGACCTATCCCACGGCGACGGGAGTCGCCGAGCCGAGCGCCGCGCGCAAGGCGGTCGATCAGCGCGCCGTCGTGGGAACCGACCTGCTCAAGATCTACACGAAGATCACGCCGTCGCTGCTCAAGCCCCTGATGGACGAGGCGTCCACCCTCCGGCTCCCCGTTGCGGCGCACCTCGGCAAGACCGACGCGGTTACGGCGGCGCGGGCCGGGGTCGCCTCGCTCGAACACATGGCGGGCGTAGTCCAGGCAGCGGTGCGCGACCCCGCGCCGTACATCCAGGCGCACGACCAGTTCCTCACCGGATGGACGCTGGAAGAAGCCGGCTGGGCGTCGCTCGATTCGGGCTCCGTCCAGCGCGTCGCCCGGGCGGTCGCGGCGACTCGCACCGCCGTGGTACCCACGCTGGTGCTGCACGAGATGCTGGCACGGCTCGACAATCCCACGCTGCTGCTGCGCCCGGGAATGGAAGACGTGCCGGCGCGGGCCGGCAGCGTGCGCGACGTCGCCGGCCTGCTCAAGCGCACCCGCTGGCGCGCCGCCGACCTCCAGGCGTTCCGTCGCGCGCGCGCGCGCCAGGATCAATTCGTGCGGGAGTTCAAACGCGCCGGCGGTCTGATCGCCGCCGGTTCGGATGCGGCGAACCAGCTCCTCGTGCCCGGGCTGTCGCTCCACGAAGAGGTCGCCCTGCTCGTGGCCGCCGGTCTCAGCCCGGTCGAGGCGATCACCGCCGCCACGCGCAAAGGCGCCCAGCTGCTGCACGCCGACTCGCTCGGCCTGCTCGAGGCGGGCAAGGTCGCGGATCTGGTCGTGCTCGACGGCGATCCCGTGACAGCCATCGCGGCGACGCGGCGCATTGCGTGGGTGATGATCCGCGGACGCATCATCCAACCAGATTCGTTGAGGAAGACATGGGCGAACTAAGGTCGGTCCTGGGACTGCTCCTGCTCTTGATTGGCTGCGGGAACGGGGAAGGGGGAGGGGGGACGGGCAGCTACGATGTGCTCATCCGGGGCGGCTGGATCGTGGACGGTAGCGGCAATCCGCGCCACCGGGGCGATGTCGCGATCGCCGGAGACCGGATCGCGGGGCTGGGCTTCCTGCCCGGCGCCCAGGCCCGCGAGACGCTCGACATCGCCGGCCTCATCGTGGCGCCGGGATTCATCGACATGATGGGGCAGTCGGAGATCAACGTGCTGATCGACAACCGCGTGCTGTCGAAGGTCACGCAGGGTGTCACGACAGAGCTGACTGGCGAGGGCGGCTCCATCGCCCCGCTCACCGATAAGCTCGTGCTCGACGACTCCGATGCGATGAAGAAATGGCACTACCGGGAGGACTGGCGTGATCTGGACGGCTACATCACTCAGCTCGAGCGGCACGGCTCCACGGTGAACATCGCGACGTTCGTGGGCGCGACCCAGGTGCGCCTCGCCGTCATCGGCAACGTGAACCGGCAGCCGACCACGCCCGAGCTCGCCCACATGGCGGCGCTGGTGGACACCCTGATGGAGCAGGGCGCGCTGGGCGTGTGGACGGCGCTCGAATACGCGCCGGCGAGCTACTCGACGACCAACGAGATCATCGCACTGGCGAGAGCCGCACGGCGCCACGGCGGGATCTATGCCTCGCACATGCGGAACGAGGGGATCCAGATCGACCAGGCGCTGAACGAGCTGTTCCGCATCGCGCGGGAGGCGGAGATCCCGGCCGAGGTGTCGCACCTCAAGGTCTCGGGACGCAACAGCTGGGGGCGAATGCGCCGCGTGCTCGCCCGCATCGATTCGGCGCGCGCCACCGGGCTCGACGTCACGGCGGACCAGTACCCCTACGTGGCGGCGGCGACCGCACTCGACGCGTCGATCCCCACGTGGGCGGAGAGCGGCGGGTGGGACTCGCTGCTGGTGCGGCTGCGCGACCCCAAGACGCGGGCGCGCCTGCACGACGAGATGGCGCACCCCAAGGGGGGCGCCGAGAGCTTCTTCTACGAGGCGGGGGGCGGCGCGGGGGTGTTGATCACGGGGACATTCCAGGACTCGCTGCGCTATCTCCAGGGCAAGCGGATCAGCGAGATCGCGGCGGCGCGGCGCCGGGATCCCGTCGAAACGGTGTTCGACATCGTCCAGGCCGAGGGCGGCCATCGCACCGACGCCGTGTATTTCGTGATGAGCGAGCCCGACGTGCAGGCCGCGATGCAAACGTGGTGGGTGGCCGTGAACACGGACTTCGGCGGCGTGGCGCCCGACGGGCCGCTCGGCACGCAGTCCGCTCACCCCCGCGCCTACGGCACGTTCGCGCGGATCCTCGGCCACTACGTGCGCGAGCTCAAGCTGTTCCCGCTCGAGTTTGCCGTGCGGAAGATGACGTCGCTCGCCGCGCAGCGCGTGGGGCTCAAGGACCGCGGCCTGCTCGCGCCCGGCATGGCCGCCGACATCACGGTCTTCGACCCCAACACCGTGGCCGACCGGGCGACCTTCGAGCGGCCGCACCAGCCGTCCGTGGGGTTCGTGTACGTGTTCGTGAACGGGCAGAAGGTGCTGGACCACGGTGCGATCACCGCGGCGCGGCCGGGGCGCGGGTTGCGGGGCCCGGGCTATGTGCCGCCCGCGCGCCGCGGGCGGTGACCCTCGGTCGGCTCGTCGCCGCCTGGCTGCCGGTAGCCATCCTGTTCGCCGTCGCGCCGCCGCTCGGATACCGCTGGGACCAGACGATCGGCCAGCACGCCGTCGCATGGTCGTTCAACCGCTGGGAGATCGGGTGGCGCCTCGCCGAGGCCGTAGTAGTGACGCTGTTCGCGTCGCTGTGGTTCGACTCCCTGGGTGCGGGTGGCTGGTGGCTGCTGTTCTTCCTGGTCGGACTCCTCGTCGCGTTCCCGCGGCGTCTCGTCATGCTGCAGTACGTGGAGCCGCCACGCCGGCGCGCGCTGCTCGCGCACGCATCGCTCGACGTGGCCCGCTACGTGGCGGCGGGCGGTATTCTCGCCTGGAGACTCGGATAGGGTATCTTCGGTAGCTCCATGTCCCCCGAACCCATGACCGCCGTCCGGCTGACGCGCTACTCGCACGGCGCGGGCTGAGCCTGCAAGCTCGGCCCCGCCGAGCTGGCGCAGGTCCTGCGTCACGTGCCCGCCGCGACGGATCCTCGGATCCTCGTCGACGCCGCCACCCGCGACGACGCCGCCGTGTTTCGGCTGTCGGCCGACCGCGCGATCGTGGCGACGGTGGACTTCTTCACGCCCATCGTGGACGATCCGTACGACTTCGGGCGCATCGCCGCCGCGAACGCCTTCTCCGACATCTACGCCATGGGCGCCACGCCGCTCCTCGCCCTGAACCTGGTGGGCTGGCCGCGCGACGTGATCCCGTACGACGTGCTGGGCGAGGTGCTGCGCGGCGGGGCCGACGTGGCACGCGCCGCGGGCGCGTTCGTGCTGGGTGGCCATTCCATCGACGACCCGGAGCCGAAATACGGCATGGCGGTGGTCGGCGAGGTGCACCCCGACCGGATCGTCACCAACGCGGGCGCACGACCGGGCGACGCGCTGGTGCTGACCAAGCCGATCGGCACGGGCGTCCTGACGACCGCGTTGAAGCGCGATCTTCTCTCAGAGGCGGAGCTCGCGTCCGCGGTGGCGGTGATGACGACCCTCAACGCGGCCGCGGCCCGCGCGATGCTGGCCGTCGGCGTCCACGCGGCGACCGACGTGACGGGGTTCGGGCTGCTGGGCCACCTTCACAGCCTGCTCGAGGCGAGCGGCGCGGCGGCGGAGGTCACGGCACGGGCGGTGCCGCTCTTGCCGCACGCCCGCGACATGGCGGCCCGCGGCGCCGTCCCCGGCGGCACCCAGCGCAACCTGGCGAGCCTCGCCGACTCGGTGAGCTTCGCCGCGGGCGTAGACGAGACGACCCGCGTGCTGTTGAGCGACGCGCAGACATCGGGCGGACTGCTGATCGCGGCGGCGCCCGGCAGCGCGGAAGCGCTCGTTGCCGCGCTCGAGCGGGAGCAGGCGCCCGCCGCGGCGGTCATCGGGCGGGTGGTCGCTGGGCCTTCCGGTCGAGTGGCGGTGGGGTAGCTCCGAGCCCGTGGCGACGATCCGCGAGTTCACCAGCCTCACCCCGGACGCGCTCGACGCGTTGGAACGGGCAGTCCGGGACCGGCGCCGGGTAGCGCTCCGGCGGCGCGGCACCGAATATGTCGTCGTGGCCGAGCGGCTCGATACCGGGGAGCGCGAGGAAGCGCTTCAGGGGAGGCTTCCGATGACGGGGGAAATCCTGGACTTCCCGCTGCGCGAGCTCGAATCCTTCGCCGTGCTGCCGTAGGCGTGTTCACTCGACTGCTGGTGGGGCTGGACGGCAGCCCGCGGGCGGACGCGGGGTTCGAGCAGGCGGTGATGCTGGCCCAGCGGTTCGGCAGCACGGTGGTCGTCGCGTACGTGCGGGAGCGGAATGGGCGCTCCGCCAACGGGGCGGCGATGCTGGACCGCGCCCGCGAGCGGCTGGTCACGGCGGGGCTGCGCGCCGAGATCGTCGAGCGCGAGGGCGAGCCCGACGTCGAGCTGGCCGAGCTGGCGAAGGCGGCCGATGCGGTGCTCGTCGGCCGCCGCGGCGTCACCACCAAAGGCGCCGCGCTCGGTCCCACGGTCGTGTCGCTCATCAAGATCGCCGAGCGTTGCGTGATCGTGTGCGGCGGGCTGCCGTCACCCATGACCTCCTGCGCGCTCGCGTTCGACGGGCGCGAGACGAGCCAGCGCGCCCTCGAGCTCGCCGCGCGCTTCGCCACCGTGGTCGGGAGCACGATCCATCTGATCCACGCCGCCGCGGACCGCGACGCCGGTCTGCAGGTGGTCGGAGTCGCGGAAGCGCTGCTCTCGATGCAGCGGGTGCCGTTCGTGACGCACGTCGAGCCCGGCACCCCCGGCGAAGTGGTGGCCCGGGTGATCAAGCGCACCCGGTGCGACGCGCTGTTCGCCGGGGCCCACTTGAGCCACCAGCACGGCCGCCCCAGCGCCGTCGTCGTGTCTCACGCCGAAGAGATCCTACGCCACACCGACATCCCGGTGGTGATCCAGCCCTAGATGCCCGATAAGACGCCGCCGATCCACGTCCTCGTGCACGCCGACGAGAGCTGCCTCGGCAACGGCACGGAGCCGCCCAACCCCGGCGGCAACGCCGCGCTGATCGAAGCGCCCGCCGGCGACAGCGTGGCGCGCTGGGACTTCTACGAATGCGCCCCCGACACCACCAACAATCGTATGGCGCTCGCGGGCGCCATCGCCACGCTCGAGTGGCTACATCGCCAGTGGCGGACCGCCCACGTCACCTACGTGTCCGATTCCGAATACCTGATCAAGGGGATGAACGAATGGGTCCCCGGCTGGGTGGCGCGCGGCTGGCGCCGCAAGGGCGGCGCGGTCGAGAATCTGGCGCTGTGGCAAAAGCTGGTGCAGGCGGCCGCCGGGCACACGATCGAGTGGCGCTGGGTCCGCGGCCACAACGACAATCCCAAGAACGAGTACGCCAACGACCTCGCCATCCGCGCCGCGGAGCGGCAGGAGCGCTCCAACGGTCTCTTACCATCGGGCTTCGATACCTGGCTGGCACAGCGACGGGCGCGGGGACGCTACACCGACTACGATCCCGATCAAGAGCTGCATGAGCGTGCCTAAAGACGGCGTCGCCGCCAACACCCACGTCCTGAACCTGCTCCCCAACGGTGCGTCGGTCCCACCGGTTGACCGCATTCCGCTGTACGAGGTTTATATGCGGATGGCCGAGGAGCTTGCCAAGCGCTCCACCTGCGCGCGGCTGCGCGTCGGGACGGTGGTGACCGACCAGCTGCTCGAGAACGTGCTCGCGATCGGCTACAACGGGAACGCCCGCGGCCTCCCCAACCGCTGTGATTCTTCCGTGCCGGGGAGCTGCGGCTGCATTCATTCAGAGATGAATGCGCTCGTCAAGGCGCCGGGGAGCGTGCGCGACAAAGTGGTCTTCATCAGCGCCTCGCCGTGCGTGATGTGCGCCAAGCTGATCATCAACTCGGGCGTCACGCACGTGTTCTATCGCAAGGCCTACCGCGACCCGTCCGGCATCGAAGTGCTCGCGCAGACCGGCATCGTCCCGGTGCTGTATGACCGGTGGGTGGGCGAGTGGCGGTGATCAAAATTGCGGATTGCGGATTGCGGATTTCGGATTGCGAATGTAAGGCCACGTCGATCTAACGTCCTCATACCGTGAGGGTCGTCATGAAACGTGTATCGTTGGCTCTGCTCGTCCTCGCCGTCTCGCTGACTGTGGCGCCGCTCGCTGCGCAGTCGCTGCTCTACCGCGGACCGAACATGGGTGGCACCTGGGTCCCCGACGCCGGGGTCGTCCAGTTCAACTTCCTGCACCGTTTCTACGTGACGCCTGGCCCGTCGCACAGCGTCATCAACTATCCCAGCTTCACACTCGCTGCGGGGTTCGGACACGCGGTCGCGGTGGGAGGTCGCTTCGCCACCAAGTCCCTCGTCGGCACTGGAGCGGGGGCACAGTCCAGCAACGAGACGGAACTCTTCGCGCGTTGGCGCGCCGTCGGAGCCGAGGGCGCGCCGGGGTTCTCCGTGGCGGTGACTCCTGCTTACAACCTCCTGGCGAAGAGCATGGACGGCGAGGTGGCGGTGGACTGGACGCGCGGCGCGCTGACCCTCGAGGGCGCCGGCCGCGGCGTGGCTCGGGAGCTGGGCACGTCCGGAGAGCGCCAGCTGGCGCTTGCGGGGGGCGTCGTGGCTCGCCTCACACCCTACATCGCCGTAAGCGCGGATCTCGGATCGTTCGTCGCTCCCGTCAACGGACGCGCGGCGTGGAGTGTGGCGCTGAACCTCCTCATCCCCGGCTCGCCGCACACGTTTTCCCTGCAGGCGAGTAACGCGACCAGCGCGACGATCCAGGGAGCCTCGATCGGCTTCGCGCCGGTCGGATCGAACCGCATCCTCTACGGCTTCGAGTTCACGATCCCGCTGCACCTGAAGCGCTTCAGCCCGTGGTTCCACGGGAGCGGCAGGCCAAAGCTGGTCGTTCCGGAGGGGGCCGCCGTCGTGAAAATCACGCAGTACAAGTTCGCGACCGACACCGTGCGCATCCCAGCCGGCGCAACGGTGGTGTGGGCGAACGACGACGTCGCCGAGCACACGGTGACCTTCGATGGCACCGAGCCGGGCTCGCCGACGATCGCCCCCAGTGGCACGTTCAGCCACCGATTCGACCGTCCCGGGACGTATCCGTACCACTGCACCCCCCATCCATTTATGAAAGGGGTGGTGGTGGTGAAATGACGGAAGAGGGGAGACGGGAGAAGGGAGAGGACGCAGTTGGCTGACGATCTGGATCGCTTGTTCGAGCGGCTGGTGCGGGTGCTGGCGGACGAGGCGCCCGGGCGGCTCGCCGTGCCGTTCCCCGCGGCGGAGGTGTACGAGCGGCTGGTGCCGTACCGCTCCAACCGCTCGGCGCTCAAGGTCGCGACCCACCAGGACTACGAGATGGCCGTGCTGCGGTTGCTGTCGGGCGAGCGCGGCTACGTCTCGCTCGATCCCCCCGAGGTGCAGGAGGCGCTGCGACGCGAGGCGGCAGAGGTCAATCCGGATCCGGGCCTGTTCCGCCAGTTCACCGACGCGGTGCTCAGCCTGAACCGTCTGGCCGCCGAGCGCTTCCTGCGCGGCGATCGTGTCTACGCGCCGCCATCACTCGTTCCCCACGACACCCATCCCTCCCCGCCACCTCCCGACGCGCCCGAGGTGGGGGGCGGAGCGCCGGACGAGGATGCGGTGGGGGACGCGGCGGGGTCGGCGTTCGAGTTGGCGGAGCAGAGCGAGTCGGCACGCCAGTGCCCGTATTGCGGGGAGACGCTCCCGGGGGGCCGCAAGGTGAACTTCTGCCCGCAATGCGGCCAGCCGCCATCGGGCGAGCTGCGCTGTCCGGCCTGCGGCAGCGAAGTCGACGTCGGGTGGCGCTACTGCGCCGGCTGCGGACGCGCCACCGGCTTCGAGTGAAGCGCCATCGCATCGCAGTGATCGCCGGCGACGGGATCGGCCCGGAGGTGATCGGCGCGGCGCTGCCCGTGCTCGAGCGCGCAGCAGCGCGCCACGGCTTCGGGCTCGACCTCGAGCGTCTGCCGTATTCCGCCGACCACTACCTCAGAACCAAGGAGACGCTTCCCGACGGCGCGTTCCGTCACCTGCGCGACGACATGGAAGCGATCTTGCTCGGCGCATTGGGCGACCCCCGGGTCCCGGGGAACGAGCACGCGCGCGACATCCTGCTGGGACTGCGCTTCCGGCTGGACCTGTACATCAACTTTCGGCCCATCACGCTGCTGCACCCCACCCTGACCCCGCTGCGCTCGGACCGCCCGATCGATTTCGTCATCTTTCGCGAGAACACCGAAGGCGTCTATCTCGGGAAGGGCCGCATCGACGGGGAGCGGTACGTCGCCGAGGAAATCAACACCGTCAGGGGCGTCGAGCGGATCATCCGCGCGGCGTTCGAGTGGGCGACGGCGCACGGCAAGACGCGCGTCACGATGAGCGACAAGGCGAACGCCGTACCGGCCCACAAGGTGTGGCAGGAGACGTTCAAGCGGGTTGCGGCGGCGTTTCCGAGCATCGGCGCCGAGCACCGCTACGTGGACGCCCTCGCGATGGAGCTGGTGCGCGAGCCCGAGCGCTTTCAGGTCATCGTCACGAACAACCTGTACGGCGACATCCTATCCGACTTGGGCGCGGGGCTCGTCGGTGGCCTCGGCCTGGCGGCGAGCGCAAACCTCCACCCCGGTCGCGGGGGGCTGTTCGAGCCGGTGCACGGCTCTGCTCCGCCCCTCGCGGGGAAAGGCGTCGCCAACCCGATGGCGGCCGTGCTCACGGGCGCGTTGATGTTCGAGCAGCTGGGCCACGCCGCCGCCGCGCGGGACCTGGAGCGCGCCGTCAAGGAGACGCTGGCCGCGGGGGTCCGAACACCGGATCTCGGCGGCGACGCGCGCACCGGCGACGTGGCGGACGCGATCGCCCGGCGCCTCTCCTAGGACTAGGAGCATGACCCGTACGCGCCACCTGACGCTGGTCACCCTGCTTCTTACTATGACTCGAGCGGCCGATTCGCAGCAGCCTCCCCGTCCCACCACGCTGGCGCACCGCTCGACGGTATACGCGCCGCGCGGCATGATCGCCACGAGCCAGCCGCTCGCGACCGCCGCGGGCCTCGCGGTGCTCGAGCGCGGCGGCAATGCCGTCGACGCCGCGGTCACGGCCGCCGCCGTGCTCAACGTGGTGGAGCCGCCGATGACCGGAATCGGCGGAGACATGTTCGCCATGGTGTGGTCTGCCACGGACCGCAAGCTGTACGGACTCAACAGCAGCGGTCGCGCCGGGAGTCTCATGACGCGCGACGCGCTGCTCGCGAAGGGCCACGCCACGATGCCGCAGCAAAGCGTCGAGGACGTCACCGTCCCGGGTGCGCTCGGGGGATGGGACGCCCTGCTCCGCCGTTTCGGGACCGTGACGCTGGCGCAGGCCCTCGCACCAGCCATCGGCTACGCTCAGGACGGCTTTCCGGTCACCCCGATCATCTCCGCCGAATGGAGCGCCGAGGTCGCCAAGCTGCGGAAGGACGAGGGCGCGCGGGCGACCTATCTCGTGGAAGGGAGCCGAGCCCCGCGCCCCGGCGAATGGTTCCGGAATCCCGACTTGGCGGGGACGCTGCGACTCATCGCGCAGCAGGGGATCGGCGCCCTGTACGGTGGCGCGCTCGGTCGCCGTATCGCGGAGCGCGTCCATGCCCTCGGGGGCTACCTGACGGTCGACGACTTCCGGAATCACCGGCCGGAATGGGTCGAGCCGATCTCCGCGACGTTCAAGGGCTATCGCGTGTGGGAGCTCCCGCCGAACAGTCAGGGCGTCGCGACGCTCGAGATGCTCAAAATCCTCGAGCCGTACGACCTGAAGGCGCTCGGTCACAACAGCGCCCGCTATCTGCATCTCCTGATCGAGGCGAAGAAACTGGCGTACGCCGATATCGCGCACTACGTGGGGGAGCCCGCGGCGATGACCGTACCCGCAGCGCACCTCCTCACGGATGCCTACGCCGCGTCGCGCCGGGCGCTGGTCGACCCGGCCCGCGCCGCCGACCGTCCCGCGCCGGGGAAGCCGATGACATCGAGCGAGACGATCTACCTCACCGTGGCCGACTCGAGCGGCAACATCGTGTCGTTCATCAACTCGCTGTACGATGCGTTCGGCGCCGGTGTCGTCGTCCCCGGCACCGGGTTCGCGCTGCACAACCGCGGGGCGGGATTCACGCTCGAGCCGGGACTGCCGAATACGGTCGCCCCGGGGAAGCGGCCGTTCCACACCATCATCCCTGCGTTCGTCACGCGTCCGGACGGCACCGGTGCCGAGGCGCCCTGGCTCAGCTTCGGGGTCATGGGCGGCTCGATGCAGCCGCAAGGCCACGTGCAGCTGCTGCTCAACCTGATCGTGTTCGGGATGGATCTTCAGGACGCGATCGACGCGGCGCGGTTCCGGCATCTGGAGGGGCGGCAGGTCGCGCTGGAAGCGCCCATTGCCGAGTCGGTGCGACATGCGCTCGCCGCGTTGGGCCACGATGTGACGCCTGACGCTGCCGTCACCTTCGGCGGAGCGCAGGCGATCATGCGGCTGCCGCGGGGCTACGCCGGCGGCTCGGATCCGAGAAAGGACGGAATGGCGGCAGGGTACTGAGACGGGTCTTGCCATTTCGTAAGTTCGGGTGCACTTCTTGCAGCCCGTTGGCTCTGACACCAGGCTGCAAGGACTGATCGATGCCCCCGCTGCGCCTCACCAACGTGCTCCAGACGGCGTTGCCGCCGCTGTCAGCCACGAGCCGAGCCGTGGTGAGTGCCCTCGCCTGCTGCAACGGGCATGCATCATCGGCTGGCGAGATCGCCGCCTGGGTCGGGCTGCGGGACCGCCATCAACTCGCCCGCGGCTTGCGGCGCGACGGCCTTCCCCCGCTCGAGCAGCTGGCTGGATGGGCTCGGGTCCTGTACTGGATGCTCGAAGCGGAAGCGGGCGACCGCTCCCTACTCGAGCTGGCGCGGCGCGAGCAGCTGGATCCGGCGGTGGCATACCGCCTGGTGCAGCGGGTGACCGGATTACGCTGGTCCCAGGTCCGGCGCGCCGGGCTCGCGGCGCTGCTGGCGCGATTTCGCGAACGGTGTCGGGATCCCTTCTCGACGCCTCGGCCGCGCGCCGGGGCGCAGGCCCGCGCCTCCGCTGGGGCCGATGCAGCAGCGGCGCGGGAACGGCTCGGCTGGGCGCGGTGCGAGCCCGGATGGGCAGAACCGCGGCGCGCTCGGCCCGGGCATCCCGCCGCCGTTCTCTCGGAGCGGCTGCCCGTCGGCGGCAGCCCATTCGACGTGGCTATCGCGGCGGACGGCACGGCCTATCTCACGCGCCTGCACGCAGCGGCAGTCGAGTGCCTCGCGCTCGCACCGTTCCGCGTCACCGGCTCCATCGCCACGGGAAGCGCTCCCACGGCAATCGTCTTGAGCTCGTCGAGCCGCGTAGCGTATGTCACTAATCAGTTCACGGAAGAGGTCGCGGTCATCGACCTCTCCCATACCCGGCAGACCGGGACCATTCCCGTCCCGGGACACCCGCTCGGCGCGGCGCTCTCGCCCGACGGTCGCAAGCTGTACAGCGTGACCAACCTGGATCGGCTGTGCGCGATCTCGATCGACGCGGGACGCGTGGTAGCGTCCATGCCGGTCGCCCAGGTGTGCACGGGGCTCGCCGTGCACCCATCCGGTCGCTGGGTCTATGTCCCCACATGGAAGGTGGGGCTCATCCTCGAGGTAGACACACGGACCCTGCAGATAACCCGTCGGTTCACAGTAGGTGGTGTGGCACAGGATGTGGCCGTGTCGGCCGACGGCCTGACGCTGTACGCCGCCAATGAGGCGGGGTGGCTCGACGCCATCCACCTGCCGACCGGTCGCCCACTCGCGAGGGTGCAATTCGGCACCGCAGCGCTGAGTCTGGCGGTCAGCCCCGACGAGGCGGTGATATACGTGGGCTTGCTGTTCGCAGGGCGGGTTGTGCAGATCGACCGCCCCACACTGCGTGTCTACGGCAGTCTACGCACGGGCGGCAAGCCGCGTCGCATCGCCTTCGATGCCAGCGGGCGGACCGCGCTGATTGCCAACGAGGCTGGCTGGGTCGATCTAGTCCGGTAACGCGACGTCTCGTCTGTTGCGCGCACGCCACATGACTCCTGGCTCGCCGTCCTTCTCGTGACGCCCCACCGCAGGACAAATTGTAACATGCTTCGTCGTGTGGCCTTAGTGGGTGTGCCTTCCCTCGTCCTCGCCGCCTGCAACTCGCCGACAGCGAACGACCAGTTCACGTCCTTGCTCGCGTCCTGGGCGCGCTGCGAGCAGCCACCCGTGGGCGCCGCGCCGACCGGCCGCGGCCACCCCGCTCTCACCGGCCACACGACCATGCCCCTTGCGGGCATGCCCTTCGCGGTCGCGGTGTCAGCGAAGGGCGTCGTCTACGTCACGCAAGGCCTCGCGGGATCTGCGGTGCGCGCCGACCTCCCGTCCACCATGCTCTCGACATCGTTCGCCGTCGGGGACCTCCCGTCGCAGGTTCGCATCCATCCCAACGGCAAGACGGCGTACGTGGGCAACCAAGACTCGCACACGGTGACGCTCGTCGACGTGGCGACCAACCAGGCGGTCGCGGCCATCCCCGTGCCGGCCGGCAGTATCCTCACGCTCGGGCTGTCGCCGGAAGGCGACCGCCTCTACGCGCTGACCGATTACTTCGGCGTGTACGTCATCAACACCGCCACGCGCCAGGTAATCGATTCGATTCCCGGCAGCGCCACGGGACGCCTGCTCACGGGCGTGGCGTTCCATCCGTTCGCGCCCTGCATGTACATCGCGGCGCGCGACGAAGGGACGATCCGAACGGTGGATCTGCGCAACGACAGCGTCATCCACACGGACACCGTGCCCGGCGCCCGGATCCAGAACGTGGCCGTCTCTTTGGACGGCGGGCAGCTGTTCGCGACGGACATCCAGCGCAGCAAGCTGCTGGTGCGCGACCTCACGGCGCAGGGCTCGGCCTTCCTCGAGTACGCCATCGGGAGCGGGCGAGTCCGCAACGCGTTCGACGTGGCCGTCACGCCCGACAACACCCAGGTGTACGTGAGCACGTTGGCGGACGGCAAGGTGTACGTGCTCGATCGGGCGACGCGCGCCGTGCTCGACTCCATCATGACCGGAGGGAGCGCCCGGTACATCGGCTTCAGCCGGACGGGGACGCACGCCGTCATCGCCAACGAGATGGGGTGGGTGGACTTCGTGTATGAGGATCCGTACGCGGGGTCACCCGTGTGCCTGCGACCCCCCGTCGGCACGGCCCCGAGAGGGCTCGGCCATCCCGGCCTCGCGTCGGTGGACTCGGTGGCCCTGGACGGTACGCCGTTCGCCGTCGCCGTGTCGCCGTCGGGTGTGGTCTATGTCACTCAGGCGCATGCCGCCTCCGCGGTGCGCGCCGACCTCCCCTCGACCACGTTCTCGGCGCCGTTCCCGGTAGGGGACCTGCCGTCGCAGGTCCGCATGAGCCCCGACGGCCGGACGGCATACGTGAGCGACCAGGACGCGGGCACCGTCACGTTTATCAACGTGGCGACCAATCAGGCGTTCGGCACTGCCACCGTGCCGGAAGGCAGCATCCTCACGACCGGCCTGTCGCCGGACGGCAGCCGGCTGTACGCGCTCACCGATTACTATGGCGTGTACGTGATCGACACCGCTACGGGCCAGGTGGTGGCGCAGATCCCGACCGCCGGCATGATCCTCACGGGCGTCGCCTTCCATCCCTTCGCACCGTGTATGTACGTCGCGGCGCGAGACGAGGGAACGATCCGCACCGTGGATCTGCGCAACAACAGGATCGTCCACACGGATGTCGTGACGGGCGCCCGCATCCAGAACGTCGCCGTTTCGCGCGACGGCTCCGTCCTGTTCGCCACAGACATCGAGCGCAGCAAGCTCCTGGCGCGCGACCTGCCATCAGGGAGCGCGACGTTCCTCGAGTACGCGATCGGCAGCGGGCGGGTCCGTAATGCCTTCGACGTCGCCGTCACGCCGGACAACGCCCAGCTGTACGTGAGCACGCTGGCGGACGGCAAGGTGTACGTGCTCGACCGCGCGACGCGCGCGCTGCGTGATTCCGTCCGCACCGGGGGGAACGCGCGCTACATCGGGTTCACTGCAAGCGGCACCCACGCGATCGTCGCGAACGAGATGGGCTGGGTCAGCTTCATCCACTGAGCCGTTGAGCGCAGGGCTAGGGCGGGAGGGACGGCGCATATCCGTCTCTCCCGCTTCGTGTTACCGGCCTACCGCGTAGCAGCCCTGGCGCCCATATTCCGCGGTCTGAGAGTACTCACGCGGAGCTTCCCCCCATGAAAACCCAGGGTTCCAATAGAGACGTAGTCTTCCTCTCCGGTGTCCGGACCGGGTTCGGCGGGTTCGGCGGCTCGCTCAAGGACCTCTCGGCGATCGAGCTCGGCGCGGTCGCGGCGCAACACGCGTTGCAGCGCTCGGGCGTGCCGGCGGCCGAGGTGGGCCACACGGTCTTCGGCAACGCGCTCCAGACCTCGGCGGACGCGATCTACTGCGCCCGCCACATCGGGCTCAAGGCGGGCCTCCCGATCGAGGTGCCCGCCGTGACGGTCAACCGGCTGTGCGGCTCGGGCTTCGAGGCGATCACGCAGGGCGCGCAGCTCATCCTGCTGGGCGAGGCGAACGCGGTGTTGGCCGGCGGGACCGAATCGATGAGCCAGGCGCCCCACGTGGTGCGCGGCGCCCGGTGGGGGTTGCGGCTCGGCCCCGCCGCCCCGCTCGAGGACCTCTTATGGGAGGCGCTCAAGGACCCACAGTGCGGACTCTCCATGGCCGAGACGGCGGAGAATCTGGCCGAGCGGTACAAGCTCACGCGCAAGGAAGTGGACGAGGTCGCGCTCGCGTCACAGCAGCGCGCCAAACAAGCGTGGGATGCCTGCGTCTTCCAGGACGAAGTGATCCCGGTTCCCATCAAGCAGAAGGGACAGATCGTCGAGTACCGCAAGGACGAGCACATGCGACCGGAAACGACGCTGCAGGTATTGCTCGGCCTGAAGCCGTACTTCAAGAAGGACGGACTCGTGACCGCCGGCAACGCGTCCGGGATCGTGGACGGCGCGGCGGCCACCGTTATCGCAGGCGAGGATTTCGCCAGGACGCACGGCTTGAAGCCTCTGGGCCGGCTCGTGGCGTGGGCTGTCGCGGGCGTCGAGCCGAAGTACATGGGCATCGGTCCCGCGCCCGCGGCCCGCAAGGCGCTCCAGAAGGCCGGGATGAAGCTCGAGCAGCTCGACCTGATCGAAGTGAACGAGGCGTTCGCGCCCCAGTACCTCGCGGTCGAGAAGGAGCTGGGGCTCGACCGCGCCAAGACCAACGTGGACGGCGGCGCCGTCGCGATCGGCCACCCGCTGGCTGCGACCGGCACGCGCATCACCATCCACCTGCTCCACGCCCTGCGGCGGCGTAACCAGCGTTTCGGCCTGGGCTCGGCCTGCATCGGTGGCGGCCAGGGAGCGGCGGTGATCGTGGAAGCCTTCCCGGCCTGAGGAGGAGCTCTCGATGGACGTAATCGTGACGGCCGTCCTCGGCGTGCTGGCGCTGTACCTGTTCGGAGGTCTCAAGGTACTACGGGAGTACGAGCGCGCGGTGTATTTCTTTCTGGGCCGCTCCTGGGGCGCGAAGGGGCCGGGCCTGATCTACGTGCCGCCCCTGTTCGCGAAGACGCAGACCGTCAGCCTGCGCGTCGTCGCGCTGGACATCCCGCCGCAGGACGTGATCACGCGCGACAACATCTCCATCAAGGTGAACGCGGTCCTGTACATGCTCGTCCGTGACCCCGTAAAGGCGGTGATCGGGGTGGAGAACTACATCTACGCCACGAGCCAGCTCGCCCAGACGACGCTGCGCTCGGTGCTGGGCGAGACGGAGCTCGACGAGCTGCTGATGAACCGCGAGAAGATCAACAACATCCTGAAGAACATCATCGACAAGCGCACCGAGAATTGGGGGATCGAGGTCACGGCGGTGGAGGTGAAGGACGTGGATCTGCCCCCCGAGATGAAGCGCGCGATGGCGCGGCAGGCGGAAGCGGAGCGCGAGCGCCGGGCGAAGATCATCAACGCCGAAGGGGAGCTCCAGGCCTCGGAGAAGCTCGCGCAGGCGGCGCGCATCATCGGCTCGGAGCCCGCCGCAATCCAGCTGCGCTACCTGCAGACCGTGACTGAGATCTCTTCGGAAAACAACTCCACGACGTTCTTCCCGATCCCGATCGATTTTTTGAAGGGACTCTTCGACTCGGTAACCAAGCGGGCGACGCCCCCGGCGCTGCCGGAGCGGACTTCGAGCGAGACGCTCCCGGCCGCTCCCGAGAAGAGCAAGGTCCAGGCGTAACGATGTCCGCGGAGCTCATCAGCCGCGAGGCGCTCGAGCGGATCATCCAACGCGCCGCCGAGCTCCAGGCGGCGGAGCGCGACATCGGCGACGGGCTGACCAAGAACGAGCTGCTCGCGCTGGGGCAGGACGTCGGCATCCCCACGCGCTACCTGCAGCAGGCACTGCTCGAAGAGCAGACCCGCAGCGTCGTGGAGCAGGGGCGGGGCGCCCTCGCCTGGCTCGCGGGACCGCCGCGGCTCTCCGCCGCCCGCGTGGTTCCGGGCGCGCACGCCGCGATCCTGAAGGCGCTGGGCGCCTGGATGGAGGACGAGGAGCTGCTCCAGGTGAAGCGCCGCCACGCCGACCGCACCAGCTGGGAGCCCAAGGTGGGGGCGTTCGCGTCGATCCAGCGGGCGCTCGGCGCCAAGGGCAAGTCCTACGCCCTGGCCCGTCCGGCGGAAGTGGCGGGCCGAGTGACCCAGCTGGAGCCGGGCTTCTGTCACGTGCAGCTCGTGGCGAACGTGCAGAACCTGCGCCGGGCGCACCTCACCGGTGCGGGCGCGCTCGCCGCGATGGCGACTGCGGCGGTGGCCCTGGGCGCCGTCGTGCCGATCGCGCTGATCTCACCCATCTTGTTCGCCACCGGAGCGGTGCTCGGGATCGCCGCGATCCTCGTCGCCCGCCGCCACCGTGCCCAGAACGAGCGGATTCAGGTGGGCCTCGAGCAGGTGCTCGATCGCCTCGAGCGCGGCGAAATCCGACCCGAGCACGCCCTTCCGGGCCCACGGGTCAACGCCCTCGCGCGCATCGCGGAAGAATTGCGAAAGGCCTTCGACATCCCCGGGGCACGGCCCCGCACCTAGACCACCGAGCACACGCGGGGCGCCATGACCGAGATCAAGCGGGTAGGCGTGCTGGGCTGCGGTTTGATGGGCAGCGGGATCGCGCAGGTCGCCGCGACCGCGGGCTACGACACCGTCGTGCGCGACGTCTCGAAGGAAATCTGGGACCGCGCACGGGCCGGCATCGAGAAGTCGCTCGCTAAGCTCGTGGAGAAGGGGAAGCTTCCGGCCGCGAACCGCGAGGCCGCGCTCAAGCGCCTCAGCTTCACCACGGCGACTACTGACCTGAAAGCCTGCGACATCGTCATCGAGGCAGTCACGGAGGACTTGGCGCTCAAGAACGCGCTCTTCCAGGAGCTCGACGGGCTGAGCGGTCCGGCAACGATCTTCGCGTCCAATACATCCAGCCTCACAATCGCGGCGATGGCGGCCGCGACCAAGCGCGGCGATCGCTTCGTCGGCCTGCACTTCTTCAACCCGGTGCCGCTGATGCCGCTCGTCGAGGTGGTGCGCACCGTGACGACCTCGGCCGAGACGTTCCGTCGCGCCTTCGCGTTCGCGAGGTCCCTCGGCAAGGAGCCCGTCGCCGCGAAGGACAACTCCGGCTTCATCGTGAACCTGCTGCTCGTCCCGTATCTGCTCGATGCCATCCGCGCCGTCGAGCACGGGGTCGCGAGCGTGCCCGATATCGACAAGGCCATGCAGCTCGGCTGCGGCTATCCGATGGGCCCGCTCACCCTACTCGACTTCGTGGGGCTCGACACGACCTACAAAATCGCCGAGATCATGTTCGCCGAGTACCGGGAGCAGCGGTACGCGCCGCCGCCCCTGCTCAAGCGCATGGTGATCGCCGGCCTGAACGGCCGCAAGAGTGGCAAGGGGTTCTACGACTACTCCGCCGATCCGCCCACGCTCGTCGACCTGGGCATCTGACGCTCCACCACCGACCAGAGGATTGGAATGTTCGGCTACGACTGGCCCCGCTTCCACGCGGCGGTAAACGACCTCCCCGCCGCCTTGCTGCTCGTGACGGTGCTGTTCGATGTCGCCGCGTGGCTCACCAAACGCGCCTCGCTTCAGGCGGCCGCGCTCTGGACCCTGTGGGCCGGCGTGATCGGCGGCTGGGTGGCCGTGGTCGCGGGACTCGAAGCCGAAGACGTCATCGAGCACGGCGAGGCGATCCACGAGCTGATGGAAACCCACGAGACGCTCGCGCTGGTCACGATGGGCATCTTCACGGTCGTGCTGGCGTGGCGGCTGCTGCGCCGCGCTCGACTCGGCGGCGTGGAGGAGACGGCGCTGCGCCTGCTCAGCCTCGCGGGGCTGGTCGGCATCGTCTGGACGGCGCGGATCGGCGGGAAGCTCGTGTTCGACCACGCGGCGGGGATTCCGGCCGCCACGATGCAGACCGAGATGCGCGACCGCGAGCTCGGACACCACCATCACCCCGGCGAGGCGGACGAGGACGAGCACGCAGCGCCCACCGACACGGCGAAGCCCGCCGGCCATACGCATCCCCCCGGCACGCCGCCGCATAAACACTGATGCGATTGCGGATTGTCGATTGCGGATTCCGGATTGGAAACGCTGGCGTCCGGGTGCACCACGACCGCCCCATCTCAATCCGCAATCCGAAATCCGCAATCCGCAATTGTATTTGTCTTTTTCTAGTCGCCTGCACTCCCGTCACCACGCGACCCGACTTCCTGCCGGACCCGCAGGCCGCGCGGCTGGTGCTCGATGCCCCCCCGGGGCGGGTGACGCCCGAGATCGCAACACTGGTCGCGGCGGAAAGCCTGCAGGTCGAGCGGGTGAACGTGCGCGACGGGTATGTGGAGACGGCCTGGTATGACACGCGATCCCGCCGGTCATTTCGGGGCGCCGGAGACGTCCCCGACCTCGCCGCCACGGTGAAGATTCGCTGCTGGGCAGATCCTTACGTGCCGGGACAGACGCAGCTTACCGTGGAGACCGTCTCGCGGCCGCGCTACGACCCGTCCCGCACCGAGCGCGATCTCGAGTTAGTCGTGCCGAAGACCCACGCGGGGCACGCGATCGCCGATTCTCTCGTCGCGGCGCTCAAGAAGCGCTTTGGGACACCCAACTCCTCACCCACCGCTCCATGACGTCGAGGTCGACCATGGCGTCCTTGCACGGCCCGTTGGGGAGGCGCATCGTGAGCCCGAGGACCGGGAGCTTGCCGGCGACGTCCCGCAGGCCGGTCGTCATGTCGCGTTCGCACGCCACGGCCACGACGGCCCGGGGGCGTCGCTCGCGGATCACGCGCCGCGCCAGCTGCCCGCGGGTCGCCACGAACACCGGCACCTCGTAGCGTCCGGCGATCGCCAGCACGCCATCCAGCGCCTGCTTCGAGAGACAGCGTGGGATCAACACCAACAGCTCGCCCTTGCCCACGCTGCGCCGACGGCGCTCGGCGAGGGCGTTATAGACGTCGATCGCGGCGTGCTCCGCCCAATCCCGCCTGCCGACGAGGCGGGAGAGGGAGGAGGTGAAGCTCATGAGCTGCAGGTACGGCCCCCGCTCCAGCAGCCGCCCCGGCAACAGCAGCACGCCCCCATAGAAGGAAAGGAGCAACAGCGCGAACCACACCGCGCTCGCGCCGGCGACGACCGCCAGCGTGCCCCACAGCAGCGCGGGCAGCGCCGGAAGCAGGGCCTCGAGCCGCGGGGCGAGCAGGAAGATCAACGCCCCCGCCGCACCGCAGCCGACCACCAGCGTCAGAGCGGCGACCCGGAAGAACAGTCCAGGAGGCGCGGAGAAGTCGCCGTTGCCGGGAAGCGGCTTGCCGTCCCACTCGTCCCACTCGTGACCCAAGCGGCGGTCGGTCTCGATGTGGATAAGCTGGGCGCGTGGCGCATCGGCGGGCATGAGGATCAAGCATCACCCGGGCGTCTGGCGGTGTCAAGCTGACAGCGCGGGTGGTAATTTTCACCGTGCCTCACGTGGCGCTTCCCCTTTCTCCTTTCCCCGGCCTGACCACCGACGAGCGCATCCGCGCCGCGTACTCCGAGGGGGCAGGGATCCACCGGATCGTCCCCGCCGGCGTCGCCCTGCCGCACGGCGTGGAGGAGCTGCAGCGGCTGGTGCGCTGGGCGGTGGACACCGGCACACCGCTGGTGCCGCGCGGGTCGGGGAGCGGCATGCCGGGCGGAGCGGTGGGGCGCGGCGTGCTGGTGGACCTGAGTCCCGGATTCCACTGGATCGCCCCCGACTGGGCGCACCGCGCGGCGTGGGTGGGCGCGTCGGTCACGGCGGCGCAGATCGGCGACGCCGCCCGCCCGATCGGCCTGCGGCTCGCCCCCGATCCGTCGTCGGGCGCGTTCGCGACCTCGGGCGGCCTGACGGCGACCAACGCCGCGGGGCCGCGCTCGGTGCGCTGCGGCAGCGTACGCGCGTGGGTGGACGCGGTCGAGATCGTCGAGGCGGACGGGACGGCGCGGAGGGTAACCCGGGGAGATGGGAGAGGGGAGCGGTTCGTCCTGTCACCCGACCAGCGGAGGCTCGTCCAGGCCCGCTTCCCCAAGACCCGCAAGAATTCCAGCGGCTACGCGCTGGACCGCTATGCCGAGTCGGGCGACGAGCTCGATCTCTTGATCGGCTCCGAGGGGACGCTCGCTCTCGTCACCGCCGTGCGGTGGCGGCTCGAGCCGATCCCCCCTGACGTCGCCGGTGCGGCACTCGGCTTCGGCAGCCTCGAAGCACTCGGCCAGGCCGTGCCGTTCCTCATCGCGCTCAACCCGTCGGCCGTCGAGCTGCTCGACCGCACGTTCCTCGACCTGGCACGCCGCGACGGACTCGAGCTCCCTGCCGGCATCGAGGGGCTGCTGCTGGTGGAGTTCGAGCGGGACACCGCGGCTGCCGCGCGCGGCGTAGTGGGCGACGCGGTGCGCGGTCTCAAGGCCGCGACGGTGCACGTCGCGACGGCGGTGGATCGGGGAGGGCTCGAGCAGCTTTGGTCCGTGCGGAAGCTCGCCAGTCCCGCGCTCGCCCGGCTCCCTCCGTCCCGGCGCTCCCTGCAGGTCGTGGAGGACGGCTGCGTGCCGCTCGAGCACCTGGGGAAGTACATCGCCGGCGTCCGCGTAGCGGCGGAACGCTGTGGCGTGCAGGTGGCGCTGTTCGGCCACGCGGGCGACGGTCATGTGCACGTGAACGCCCTCCCCGACACGACGGTGCCGGGATGGCGCGAGGCGCTGGCCGGGCTGTTCGCGACGGTGACGGAGCTGCTCGTCGGGCTGGGGGGCACGCCGTCCGGGGAACATGGCGACGGCCGCCTGCGCGCCGGCCTGCTGGAGCGGTTCTACGGCCGCGACATGATGGCGCTGTTTCGGGACGTGAAGCGGGCGTACGACCCCCGGGCGATCCTCAACCCCGGTGTTATAATCCCCTCGCCCGACTGGGCGCCGCTTGCCGATTTGAAGGTCGGTCCGGACGCGGCCCCGATTCCCGACGACATCGCCGCGCGCTTGCGCGAACTCGAACGCACCGCCGGCTGGGCCACGCCGAAGCTACAGGTGGCGCGATCCCCGAGCCCTAGCCCCTAGCCCATGGAAATCTTCCGCGCTCCCCACGTCACGCTGATTGCCCGTCCCGAGTTCCTCGAGCCCGACCACCTGCGCGTGCAGTGGCGCGGCGACTCCTCCCCGGGCGAGCGGCTCGCGGAATTCGCCGGTCGGATCTGCTACATGAGCCAGCACAACCCGGCCAACCGCAGCACGGCGGAGTATCTCGAGAACATCAAGAAGCAGGGACACGGCTCGGTGCTGGAGCACGCCGTCTACGTGCTATTGATCGAGGGGATTTCGCGCTCCTGCTCGCACGAGCTGGTGCGCCACCGGGCGGGCTTCGGCTACTCACAGCTGTCGCAGCGCTACGTGGACGAATCGCACGCGGCGTTCGTCATGCCGCCCGCGGTCATCGGGGACGAGCAGCTCGAGGCCGAATGGCAGCGCGTGGTCGCCGACGCGCAGGCGGCGTACGTGCGCGCGGTCGAAGGTCTCATGGAGCGCTACGGCTGGGTCACCGACAAGGTGCACCGACGGAAGATGGCGCGTGAGGCGGCGCGCAGCGTGCTGCCGAACGCGACCGAGGTGAAGATCGTCGTCTCGGGAAACGCGCGCGCCTGGCGCACGATGCTCGAGCTGCGGTGCGGCGAGGGCGCGGAGCTCGAGATCCGCCGAATGGCGATCGCGTGTCTGCGCGTGTTGCAGCGCGAAGCCCCCGCGCTGTTCTCCGATTTCGCGATCTACGTCGCGGACGACACACAAGAAGCGGCGCGCGTCGCGTATCACAAAGTTTGAGGTCCGACGTCGGGAAAAAATCCGTCCTTCCCTATTGCGCATCGCGCCGACGCGTCGTATTGTCTAACCGACAGCGCGTTTTCAATTCCCGGACCGCACCAGCGGCCTTTTTTGTAGGAGGTCACCCGAGACCACATGCGCATCGGTCTCGCATACAACCAGAAACCGGACGCCGCGAACTCCGCCGCACAGCCCTCGAGTACCAACGACGCGTTCGCCGAGTGGGACGACCCGTCCACCATCGCTGCGGTGGAGCAGGCTCTCGGTCTCTTCGGCAGCGTCGTCCGACTCGAAGCCGATCAATCCTTCCCGCAGCAGGTCGCACTCGCCCGTCCGGATCTCGTGTTCAACATCGCCGAGGGGCTGCGGGGCCAGAGTCGCGAGGCGCTGGTGCCCGCGATCTGCGAGTACTTGAACGTTCCGTACACGGGCTCGGATCCACTGACACTCGGACTGGCACTCCAGAAGGCGCGCACCAAAGAGATTCTCGCCTACCGCGGCGTACCCACGGCGCCGTTCGTGTGCGTCGAGACGCCCCGGGACTTGGAGCGGCTGCGGCTGCCGTTCCCCGTGTTCGTAAAGCCGGTCGCCGAGGGGTCTGGTAAGGGCGTATTCAGCAACAACTTATGCGACACGCCCGTGCGGCTGCGCGAGCGGGCGCTGTTCCTGCTCGAACGCTACGCGGAGCCGGTGCTGGTCGAGACCTACCTCCCGGGCCCCGAGTTCACGGTGGCGATCCTCGGCAACGGTGCGGCGGCGTACTGTCTGCCGGTCATCGGGTTCGATTTCTCGGCGTTGCCCCCGGGCGCGCCGCCCGTGTACGGCTACGAGGCCAAGTGGGTGTGGGACCGGCCCGAAGCGCCGCTCGCGATCTTTCAATGCCCGGCGCTCGTGCCGGCGGGCCTGTATGCGGAGATCGAGCGCACCGCCCTCGACGCCTACCACGCCCTCGACTGCCGCGACTGGTGTCGCGTCGACATCCGCGTCGATCGCTTCGGCGTGCCGAACATCCTCGAGCTCAACCCCCTCCCCGGGATCATCCCCGATCCCGCGATGAACTCGTGCTTTCCCAAGGCCGCACGCGCCGCCGGCTTCGGCTACGACGAGCTGATCCAGGAGGTCGTGCGCATTGCGTGGCGGCGCCTGACGGGGGAAGACATCGCGGCGGAGACCGCGGGGGCGCGGCAAGGCAGGTCGCTGCAAGCCGCCGGGACCACCGCGTGAGGATCGTCATCCTCTACGACCCGGGAGCCGCCGATTGGACCCCGCAAGACATCCGTGGCGTGATGAAGGCGGTGGACGAGATCGCGGCCATCTTCGCCGCGCTGGGGCACGAGGTCCGTAAGGTTCCGGTGCGGCACGATCTGCGATGGTTCGCGGTGGCGCGGCGGGCCGACCTCGTCTTCAACCTGTGCGAAGGGGTGCACGGCAAGAGCGAGTGGGAAGAGCACGTCGTCGGGGCGCTCGAGTTCGCCGGGGTCCCGGTCACCGGCGCGAGCCTCTGGACGATCGCCGCCTGCCGTCGCAAGGCGGTCGCCAATGCGCTGCTCGCGCAGGCCGGTCTGCCGATCCCGCGCTGGACCATCGCGCAGGGAAAGATCGACGACGATTTCCCGTTGCCCGCCATCGTCAAGCCGGCCGCCGAGGACGCGAGCGCCGGGCTCGACCGCGGCTCGGTCGTCGCCGACCGCAAGACGCTGCGCGCCCGTGTCGCCGCGATGACGGAGCAGTTCGACGAAGTGCTGGTGCAGGAGTACGTCGCGGGCCGCGAGTTCAACGTCGGGTTCGTCGGCACCCGCACCCTCCCCATCGCCGAGATCGACTTCGCCCGCATGCCGGAAGGCGCCTGGCCGATCCTCACCTACGCCGGCAAGTGGGAAGCCGGATCGCCCGACGACCTGGGCAGCGTGCCCGTGTGCCCCGCCGCGGTTCCGCAGAAGCTCGCGGAGCGGCTGGGGAAGGTGGCGGAGGCCGCGTGGCGGGTCATGCAGGGGAAGGGCTACGGGCGCGTGGACCTCCGACTGGACGACCAGGGACGTCCTTGGGTCCTCGAGGTGAATCCGAACCCCGACCTGAACGACGACGCCGGACTGTCCCGCATGGCGAAGGCGGCAGGTTGGGACTACGCGGAGCTGGTGCGGCGCATCGCGGAGGTGGCGCTGCGCGATGCGCAGGGCGCCACCGCGGCCCGTGAGCTGCTCGCTCCGCCCCGTCGGGCGCGCGCAACGCGCACCGCTTGAACGGCTCACCCGAGCGACGGGTCTCTTCCGCCCGGAGGAGGTCGCGCTCGCGGTTGAGCTGCTCGACGAGAGCCTCGCGGGGGACGACGACTACCGATTCCTCGGCGCGTACGCAGACGACGACCTGGTGGGGTACGCCTGCTGGGGGCCCACCCCGGGAACGCAGGGCACCTACGACCTGTACTGGATCGTCGTCGAGCCGACGTGGCAAGGGAAGGGCATCGGCACGCAGCTGCTCGACGCGGTCGAGAAGGCGCTGACGGCTGACGGCTGTCGGCTCCTCGTCGTCGAGACGTCGTCGCGCGCCGACTACGCGCCGACCCGCACCTTCTACGAGCGGCGCGGGTACGCTCAGGCGGCGCGGCTCCCGGGCTATTACGCTCCGGCCGACGACCTGGTGATCTACCTCAAGGACTTGGTGCATGGCGTCCTGGCAAGAACGACTGCGTAACCAGAGCCTTGCCTCCCTGGAAGCCCTCGTCGCCAGGTTCGGGCCCGAGCACTTCCCGGACCTCGCACGCCTGCGCCAGGCAGCGGAGAATTTCGAGTTCCGCATCTCGCCCGCGATGGTCGATCTCATCAAGTCTCCCGGCGACGCGATCTGGCGGCAGTATGTCCCGGACCTCCAGGAGCTGGAAGTACACGACGGCATGGAGGATTCGCTCGCGGAGGACGCGCACTCCCCCGTCCCCAACATCACGCATCGCTATCCCGACCGGGCGTTGTTCCTGGTCTCGCCGGTGTGCGCCTCGTATTGCCGCTTCTGCACCCGGCGCCGCAAGGTGGGCGATCCCGAGAAGATCCCGCTGTCCCAGCTCGAGTCCGCGTTCCGCTACCTCGAGGAGCACACCGAGATCCGCGACGTCATCATGTCCGGCGGCGATCCGTTGCTCCTCTCGGATCGTCGCATCGACGAGCTCTGCCGGCGCCTGCGATCGATTCCCCACCTCGAGATCGTCCGGATCGGGAGCCGGATCCCGTGCCACCTGCCGGAACGGATCACGCCCGAGCTGTGCGCCATCCTCAAGCAGTACCACCCGCTCTACATCAACACGCACTTCAACCACCCCGACGAGCTCACGTCGGCCGCGGTCCGCGCGCTCGGTATGCTCGCCGATGCGGGTGTCCCGCTCGGATGCCAGACGGTGCTCTTGAGAGGCGTGAACGACGACGTGGCGGTGATGAAGCTCCTGATGCAGAAGCTCCTGGCCGCGCGGGTGCGCCCGTACTACATCTATATGTGCGACCAAGTCGCGGGCGCGGAGCATTTCCGCACCACGGTGGAGAAGGGGCTCGAGATCATCAAGGCGCTGCGGGGCTGGACGTCAGGGCTCGCCGTGCCGCACTTCGTCATCGACGCGCCGGGCGGCGGCGGCAAGATCCCGCTGCTCCCGGAGTACGTCGAGTCTGTCACGGATGAGGAAGTCGTACTGCGCAACTATGCGGGACAGCGCTACGTGTACAAGCAACCGCTGACCGAGCAGCCAATCCTCGTCGGCTGAGCGTCGGCACCGGAACGGCTGGCGCTAGGGGTGCGCGCCCTCGCCCCTCCCCCCTTCGCTTGTTCCCCAGCGTTTCTTCGGAGCGTTCGCGACCTGCCGCTCCCTCAGGTACCGTTGCAGCACCACGACTCGGGCCGCGTCAGCCCCCAGGAAGCGGCGGCCCTGCATGACTGTTCGAATGGCCCGCGTCAGGTCGTCTACGGGACCGGCCTTGTCGACGAAGCCGCGCGCGCCGGCTTCGAGCACGTCCAGCAATTGCTGCTCCTGCGGCAGCCCCGTGAGGATGAGGACCCTGGCCCCCGTACCCAGGCCGACGATGCGGCGCGTCGCCTCCAGCCCTCCTTGCCCCGGCATCGCCAGGTCCATAAGGACGACGTCGGGACGGACGGTTCGCACGCGCTCCACGGCCTCGTCCCCTCGCCCGGCTTCGTCGACCACGGCAACACCCGCCTGTCTCTCGAGCAGCGCGCGCAGGCCGGCACGGAAGACGACGTGATCGTCGACGAGCAGGACGCGGACGGGAGCCCGGGGGCGGCGTGTGCGACCAGGGGCGAACATGAACGTGCTCAGCATCGCTGCAAAAGGCGTGCGCCCTGCAAGGCGCAGCAGGGCGTAACCGGCGCGACATCGCAGATGCTCCGGCTCCCCAGTCTGTCGCATCGTCGCTACAATGCGTGTCCTACGGTAGCTGCCAGATCTCGACCCGGTTGGCGGGGAGCACCGGAATCAGCACGCGGCTTCGCTTCGCGTCGTACCCGATGTCGGCCGGTCCGGGAATGCCCATGATGAGCTTTACTTCCTGACCCGTCTCGTAGCTCGACACGGTGGAATCCGCCCAGCTCGAGACGAGGATCTTGCCGCCGGCGATGACGACGCCGTCGAACCCGCCCGGCCCCTTGGCGATCACACTCGGCGCCTTGTCCTCCGGCCGCCACGCGAGCACCGATCGTCCGCCGAACTCGACGATGACGAAACGCTTACCCACGGGGTCGAGCGCGATTCCGTTCGGCCGGCCGAGCGTGTCCCCCCGCACCGCGACCGTCACCTTCCGGTCGGGGCCGATCCGGAACACGCGGTCGGGCCCCGGGTGCAGCACGTTGCCCACGTCATCGAACTTGATGCCCGTGTCGGTGATGTAGAGGGCGCCCGTTTGCGCGATCGCGATATCGTTCAGAAACACGGCGCCCAGCGTCGCGAAGCTCACGCTGTCGCGCGGGGCCCCCGTTCTCGCGTCGAACGCGCGCACGACGTCGATGTCGGCCACCCACAGCGTATCCCCCTGCAGCGCCAGCCCCTTCGGAGCATGGAGCGTAACGCCGTTGCGGCCGCCCTCGATGAACTTGAGATTCTCGATGGCCCCGTCCGGCCGCACCCGGCTGATGAAGCCGTTGTTGTCCTTCGCCGTCGGGTTGCCGTTGATGTTCGACACGAAGTAGATGTCCTGCGTGGTGTCGTGCAGCACCGATTCCGGGCTGAGGAATCCTGCGATGGTCGTGACCTTCGTGACGGCTGGAGGTGGGGGTGTGGGAGGCGGGGGCGCCGGCGTCACCTGCAGCGCCGTGGAGTCCGCCGGCGTCCCGGGCGTCTGAGACGTCGCAGGCCTCCTGGCCATGGGCTCGCAGGCCGTGCCCACGGCCAGCAGCGCGCACACAACGCTCGGTCTCATGATGCCTTCGCCTCCGCCACCTCTTTCTTCCGCGTCTCGATCAGCTTGTGTGCCACCTCGGCCGGCACTTCCTGGTAGACATGAAATTTTGCCCGGTACGTCCCCCGGCCGTGCGTCAACGAGTGCAGCGCGGTCGCGTAGCGGTCGAGCTCCGCTTCCGGCACAAGCGCCTTCACTTTGGTGAGCCGGCCGTCCTTTTCGGTCCCCATGATGTGGCCCCGCCGCGAGGAGAGGTCGCCCATCACGGCGCCCTGATACTCGTCGGGCGTCCACACGGCCAGTTCCAGGATCGGCTCGAGCAGGACCGGTTTGCAGTTCGGGCTCACGTTCCGGAACGCGAGGATGCCGGCCATCTTGAACGACATCTCGTTCGAGTCGACGTCGTGGTAGGAGCCGTCGTACAGCTCCACCTTGAAGTCCACCACAGGATACCCCGCAACCGGGCCGCGGGCCGCCGCCTCCTGGATGCCGCGCTCCACCGCCGGGATATACTGGCGCGGGATCACGCCGCCGACGATCTCGTCCGCGAACTGTAACCCGGAGCCCCGGGGTAGCGGCGCGATGCGGATCCAGCAGTCGCCGTACTGACCGCGGCCGCCGGTCTGCTTCTTGTGCTTCCCCTGGCCCTCGGCCTTCCCCCGAAACGTCTCCCGATACGCGACCCGCGGCTTCGTGGTCACGGCGTGCACCCCGTACTTGCGCGCCAGCCGGCCCACGATGATCTCGAGGTGCCGCTCGCCCAATCCCCGGATCAGCGTCTGCTGCAGCTCCGCGTTGTACTCGTGCTGGAACGTGGGGTCCTCCTCGTGCAACTTGTGCAGGCCGTTGGACAGCTTCTCCTCCTCGCCGCGCTGCTTCACTTCGATCGCCACGGTAATGACCGGCTCCGGGAACGGGATCTTGTGCAGCACGATCGGCGCCTCCCGGGTGGAGAGCGTGTCGTTGGTGTGCGTGTCGCGCAGCTTGGCCACGACCCCGATGTCGCCCGCGTGCAGCTCGGCGATCTCGAAGCGGTCCTTGCCGACGCTGACGCACAGGTGGTTCAGCTTCTCGACCGCGGACCGCGGGGCGTTGTACACGTCCTGCCCGTTGCGCACCGTACCGGAGTACACCCGGAAGTAGGTGACGTCACCCACGTGCGGCTCGGACATCGTCTTGAACACCTGCGCGACGAACGGCCCACCGTCCTCCACCTTCAGCGTGACCCGCTCGGCGCTGCCCCACTTCTGCGCCTCCAGCGGCGGACGCTCGTGGGGCGCGGGGAACAGCTCCACCATCTTGGACAACAGCGCGCGCGCCCCGTACGTCAGCTCGGCCGCGCCACAGAACAGCGGGAACAGCTCACCCTGCGCCATCCCAGCCTTCATGGCGGCGATCGCCTCGTCCCGTCCGATCTCCTCGCCGCCCAGGTAGCGCTCGAGCAGCGTGTCGTCGGTCTCGGCGATGCGCTCGATCAGCTCCTTCGAGTAGCGGTCGAACCGCTCGCCGTACTCCGCCGGGACGTCCACCTCCTCGTACTCGCCTGCCTTCGTCCCCTTCTTGTACAGGTGGCACTTCTTCGAGAACAGGTTGATGATCCCGTGGAAGTCGGGACCTTCGCCCACGGGGATCTCCACCGGGATCACCTTCGGGGTGAGCTGTCGCTTGATCTGCTCGTACACCCGCTCGAAGCCGGCGTGCTCCTTGTCCATCAAGGAGACGAAGAACAACCGCGGGATGCCGCGCCCCTCACAGTAGTCCCACACCTTCTCGGTGCCCACCTCGACCCCACCCGTGGCGGAGACGACCACCACGGCGCCGTCCGCTGCGTACACGCCGGCGAGCGCCTCCCCGGTGAAGTCGAGATAGCCGGGCGTGTCGATGAGGTTGAGCTTGGTGTCCATCCACTCGGCGACCGCCAGGGCGAGATTGATGGAATACTTGCGCTCGATTTCGTCGGGAGTGTAATCGGTGAGAGCCGTGCCGTCCTTCACCGCGCCGTGGCGTTTGCTCGTACCGGCCACGAACGCGAGCGCATCGACCAGTGAGGTCTTGCCGCTCGCGCCGTGGCCCACGACCGCCACATTGCGAATCTCCGGTGTCTTGTACACGCGCATCGCGCAGGCAACTCCGGCAAGGGGACAGGAGAATATGAGACGGAGAACAGGGGATAGGCTAGGCATAGGCTAGACCCACAGACGCACAGCGGAGAACCGAGGGCAGCCGGTGGAGTTTCCCGTTCACTCAAGCTGTTCACCGCTGTGCGTCTGCGCGTCTAGTTGTTGCATATCCCGTAACTGCATACTGCTAACTCCCGCTACCAGCATGATCGCGCCCGCCAGCAAGAACGCCGTCCGCTGTCCGAGCCCGTCGTACGCCCATCCCGCCGCGAGCGGGCCGAGGCTCCGGCCGAGCGCGGCGAACGCCTGCGCGGCGCCGAGAATGGTGCCCTGCTCCGTCGGGTCGGCGTAGATGGATACGAGCCCCGACGCCGCCGGCGCGAACAGACTGTTCGCGAAGGCGAGCGGGACCGTCAAGGCGTACAGCTGGAGGCTGGTCGTCGCGTACGGCACCGCAGCGATGCTCGCCGCCATCCCGAACAGCCCGACGACGAGCAGCGCGCGCGCTCCGGTGCGTCGCTCGAGGCGCCCGAAGACAAATCCCTGCACCACCGCGGCGATCATGCCGATCACGACGAACAGCCAGCCGAGTTCCTTGGCACCCCAGCGCCAGGCCTGCGTCGCGTGCAGCGGCAGCGCCACGGTGTACCCCGCGAAGGCGAACGGCGCGAGGAACCACACGAGCATGAGCGGCCGCAGCCGCTCGCGCCGCAGGGCTTCGCCCATGTGCCCGAGATCGAACAGCGGCCGCTCCCTGCGGTGCTCGACGGGGAGCGACTCACGCAGGATCACGCTCGCCGAGGCGAAGTTGACCAGGGAAAGCCCGGCGGCGATGAGCCCGGGGGCGAAGTGCCCGAGGTAGTGGTCCGCGAGGCCGCCGATCATCGGACCGAGGACGAACCCGATCCCGAACGCCGCGCCGATCGTCCCCATGCCGCGGGCGCGCTCCGTTGGCGGCGTGATGTCCGCGACGTACGCCTGCGCCGCCGAGATGTTGCCGCTTGCGAACCCCGAGATCACGCGCGCGACGAACAGCAGCGCGTAGGAGGGGGCAAACGCGAACAGCACGTAGCCGGCCGCGTTGAACAGCATCGTCGTCAGGAGAATGGGCCGCCGGCCGATCCGGTCCGACAGCCGACCGAGCAGCGCCGTCGCGACGAACTGCATGGCCGAGAAGACGAACACGAGGGCCCCGAAGCCGATCCCGTGCGCCCCGAAGCGCTGCGCGTACAGCGGCAGGATCGGCATGATGATCCCGAAGCCGATCAGGTCGATCAGCACCGTGAGAAAAATCACGCCGAGGCGGGAGCGGCTCGCCGGCATAAGGGCTACAATCTATGCCCCCGGATGGCCCGTCGAGCACACAGTGTGACCCCGGTCACGCAGCAGCCAACGGCAGGCTGTTAACGTCGCGCCCGCGCCCCGAGTCTTATCCGTGAACCTCTACCGAGGACTTTTATGCGAGGCCGATTCGCCCTTTTGACCGCTCTGGCGCTTGCCCTGAGCGTGCCCGCCGTCGTGGCCGCCCAGGCTGCGGGTGATTCCGCTGTGAAGAAAGATCGCAAGGAGGTCCGCCACGACCGCCGCGAACTGCACGGCGATCGCAAAGACATCCGGCACGATACCAGGGATATTCGCCAGGACCGCCGGGACATTCGTCAGGACCGGCGCGACGTGCGTGAGGACGTGAAGGAAGGCGATCTGAAGGACGCGCGCCACGACCGGCGCGAGCTGCGGAGCGACCGCCGCGACGTGCGACAGGACCGCCGCGATCGTCGCCACGACGTACGGGACGCGCACGCCGACCGCCGCGACCTGCGCCAGGACCGGAAGGACGTGCACCCAGATCAGGAGCATCAGGAGCATCAGCAACAGAAGAAGGACAGCACCCGCTGAGCGCGGTGCCGCCGGAGTAGCCGGTTACGCGGCTACTCCGGCACGTCGTTCCCTCCCCTCCGCCACGATCCGCACCACCGTCGCGCCGAGGATGAGCGTCCCGCCCGCGAGCGACCACGCGCTCGGCGTCTCCCCGTGGATCCACCACGCCCAGATCGGATTGAGCACCGGCTCGAGCAGCAGCAGCAGCGAGGCCTGGAGTGCGGGCACGTGCGGCATCGCCTGCGCCAGCAGCACGTAACCCAGGCCGAGCTGGACCGTTCCGAGATACAGCACGATCACCCAGTCGACGGCGCGGCCGCCGCCCACCGGAAAGATCCACGGCAGCGACACGAGGAAGGCGAGCACGTTACCGGACACCGCGGCCGCAGCGACCGATGCAGCCGAGCCCCCGGGCCGCTGGGTAATCCAGCGGTAGCCGATCACCACCAGCGCGAACGTCACGGAGCTGGCGGCAGCCAGGATGTTGCCGAGGAGGGGATTGGTGGCCGTTGCGCGCGGCGGCTCGACGCCGACGAAGAACAGCGCCATCCCCAGTGCCGCGACGCCCAGGACCCAGAGGTCGCGTCGCTGCACGGGCTCGCGCAGCAACCAGGGCCCGAGGACCAGGATGCAGAGCGGGCTCGCATCCTCGAGGAACACCGCGCTGGCCGCGGTCGTGAGCTTGTTCGCCTGGACGAACAGGATGGTCGTGACGGCGTACGCCCCGCCCACCAGCGCCGCGCGCCAGGTCCAGGCGCGACGCGCCTCCGGTACCATGACGAGCACCGCGATCGCCGCCACCGCGCCGCGCAGGCCCGCGACCTGCCAGCCCGTGAAGGCGGTCAGCTTGAACGCGGCACCGCCGGTCGAAAACAGCGTCGCCGCCGCGAGGATCCGCAGCCGCGATGCGGCGTGACTCACGCGATCAGGCTGCATCTCGACACCGTAGCAGACTCGCCCCTCCGCTCCCCGCCAGGTAAGTTCGATGCAACAATCAGCGCAGGAGCACGCAATGTACGCTCCATCGACCCCCCTGCCGCTCGTCCTCGTGGCGGCGCTCGGGCTCGGCGGCTGCGGCCACGGCGCCGGCCAGGCGGCCCGCGAGCCGGTCCCCGTCCGCTCGAGCGACGTCGTGACGATGGAGGAGCTGGCCAGGGTCGCCACCTCTTCCACCTTGTTCGAGGCGCTGCATGCGCTGCGACCCGCCTGGTTTCGTCGCAATCCGACGACGCTTCGCCCCCAGGCCGAAAGTGACGTCGTCGTCTATCTCGACCAGAGCCGGCTCGGCGGGCCGGAAACGCTTCGGACCATCCAGGTGAACGCCGCCACCGTGATCCGCCATTACAGCGCGTCCGAGGCGGAGGCCCGCTTCGGCCCCGGTCACCTGCACGGCGCCATCCAGGTCAGCACGACACGGTGACGCTGCTGCTGCTCCTCGCGGCGTTGCAGGGGGACACCGCGAGCTTCGCGATCGCCGACTTCCGGTTCGCGAGCGGCGAGACGCTGCCGGTCCTGCGACTCCACTATCGCACGCTGGGACGGCCCGAGCGCGACGCGCGCGGGATCGTCCGCAACGCCGTGCTCATTCTGCACGGCACCGGAGGGTCGGGCACCCAGTTCCTGTCGCCGCTCTTCGCCGGGGAATTGTACGGCCCCCGCCAGCCGCTCGACACGGCCACTCATTATCTGATCCTGCCGGACAACATCGGCCACGGACGGTCGAGCAAGCCGAGCGACGGGCTCAAGGCCCGGTTTCCGCACTACACCTACGGGGACATGGTCGCGGCGCAGTACCGCCTGGTGACGGAGGGGCTGCACGTCGATCACCTGCTGCTGGTCCTCGGCACGTCCATGGGGTGCATGCACGCGTGGCTCTGGGCGGAGCGCCGTCCCGACTTCATGGACGGCGTCGTCCCGCTCGCCTGCGCGCCCGCGCAGATCGCGGGCCGGAACCGCATGATGCGCAGCATGATCATGGAGGACATCCGCAGCGACCCGGAGTGGCGGAACGGCGACTACGTGCAGCAGCCGCCGGGACTCGTCGCCGCCTTGCAGATTCTGTTTCTCATGGGCTCGAGCCCGCTCCCCTTGCAGCGCGCCGCGCCGACGCGTGACTCGGCGGACGCCTACATCGCCCGCTGGCTGCGCGACCGGCTCGCCGGTGCGGACGCGAACGACATGCTGTACCAGTTCGCGGCGTCGCGCGATTACGACCCGAGCCCCGATCTCGGTCGCATCACGGCCCCGGTCCTCGCCATCAATTCCGCGGACGACCTGATCAATCCGCCGGAGCTCGGGATCGTGGAGCGGCTGATGCCGCGCGTGAAATCGGGCCGCTTCGTCCTGATTCCGACGAGCGACGTGACGCGGGGCCACGGCACCCACACCGTCGCGGCGGCGTGGAAACAGTACTTCGCGCCGTTCCTCGCGTCCCTCGAGCGGTCACGCGGGGCGCCCGGCCGGAGTCGATGACGCTCGCCGTGGGCCAGAAGGCCCGTCGCACCCTCACGCTCTCGGCCGAGCACGTCGCGGCGTACGCGCGCCTCACCGGGGACTACAACCCCCTGCACTTCGACGCCGCGTTCGCGGCGAAGACGAAGTTCAAGACGCTGGTCGTGCAGGGCGGGCTCACGACGGGCCTGCTGCACGCCCTCGTGGCCATGGATCTCCCCGGACCCGGCACGGTGTTCCTGAGTCAGAACTGGAAGTTCACGGCGCCGGTGTACGTGGGAGACACCATCACGGCCGACGCCGAGGTAATGAGCGTGCACGCGACCAAGCCGGTTTGCCGACTGCGCATGACGGTGACCCGGCAGACCGGTGAAACGGTGCTGGAGGGAGAGGCGTGGTGCTACACGTTCGGAGACGACGACCGGAGGTGACGGTCAGCGGTACCCCGCCGCCTGCAGCCCGAACAGCTCGGCGTACAGCCCGCCTCTCGTCACCAGCTCGTCGTGTGTTCCCTGATCGATCAGCTCCCCGCCCTGCAACACGAGGATCCGCTCGGCCATCCGCACCGTGGAGAAGCGGTGCGAGATGAGCACATCCGCACCGTGGAGAAGCGGTGCGAGATGAGCACCGCCATCCGCCCCCTCGTGAGCTCGGCGAACCGTAAGAACACCTCGTACTCCGCGCGGGCGTCGAGCGACGCGGTCGGCTCGTCGAGGATGAGCACCTGGGCATCGCGCATATACGCCCGCCCCAGCGCCACCTTCTGCCACTCGCCACCCGACAGATCCACGCCGCCCTCGAAGCGGCGGCCCAGCATCTGGTCGTAACCGTGCTCGAGCCGCCCGGCCACCGCGTCGGCGAGGCTGCGTTGCGCCGCCTCACGGATCCGCGCTTCGTCTTCCAGCCGCTCGATCTGGCTGACGCCGATATTCTCCTTCATCACGAAGTCGTAGCGCACGAAGTCCTGGAAGATCACGCCGATGTTGGTGCGCAGGCTGCCCAGGTCGTAGTCCCGCAAGTCGACGCCGTCGAGCAGGATGCGGCCCTCGTCCGGGTCGTACAGCCGCGCCAGCAGCTTCACCAGCGTCGTCTTCCCCGCCCCGTTCTCGCCCACCAGCGCGATGCGCTCGCCGCGCTCGAGCGTGAAGGAGAGGTGGCGCACCGCCCAGCGGTCCGACCCGGGATAGCGGAACCCCACGTCCTGAAACTCGAAGCCCTGGCGGATCGGCACCGGCACCGGCCGCGCTCCGGGCCGGGACGTCACGCGCGGGCGCACATCGAAGAACGTGAACAGGTCGGAGAGATAGAGGCTCTGCTCCCACACCTGCGACAGCGAGAGCAGCACCCGCTGGATCAGGTCGCGGCTCTGGCGGAACGAGCCCGCGAGGAACGTGAGCGCGCCGATCGTGAAGTTGCCCAGCACCGTGAGATACACGATCACCGCGTAGGCGGCGTAGTAGCCGAGCGTCCCGATGGTCACGAACAGCGTGGAGACGAGGTTCCGCCGCACGGCGAGCCGCTTATTCGCCTCGTAGAACTCGTCTGAGAGCTTGGAATAGCGACCCACCAGGAAGTCCGACAGGTCGAAGAGCTTGACCTCTTTCGCCATCTCGTCCGAGGCGCCGACGTAGCGCAGGTAGTCGAGCAACCGCCGCTCCGGGGTCCACGAGAAGAGCAGCGAATA
>Ga0209471_1000053_pt1 | contig 93690 bp, 84 predicted proteins | sample GraSoiAngelo_128_FD_185885 | JGI IMG/M metagenome (GOLD analysis project Ga0209471, IMG submission 185885) | Grasslands soil microbial communities from the Angelo Coastal Reserve, California, USA - 14_0927_12_20cm (SPAdes) (version 2) | ecosystem: Environmental > Terrestrial > Soil > Grasslands ...
TGTAGTTCCCAGGGAGGTTGTTGACACGGGCGACGGGTGGCCTGCCTCCCAGGGCGGTGTGAGACCGGTGGTGGTTGTACTCGTGCAGCCACACGGGAAGCAAATCCGCCCGGGCCTCGTTCGAGGAGTAAGGGCGGACGTAGGCCCACTCCTCGAGGAGGGTCCGGTTGAAGCGCTCCACCTTGCCGTTGGTCTGAGGGCGATACGGCCGGGTGAACCGCCGGCTGACGCCAAGCTCGGCAGCCGCCTCCCGGAACTGTCGTGAGCGGTAGCAGTTGCCGTTGTCGGTGAGCACCCGCTCCACCGCGATTCCGTGGTCTCGCATGCAGGCCGAGGCGCGGCGCAGGAAGGCGGCTGCAGTGTCAGCCCGTTCGTCGGCGTGGATCTCCGCGTAGGCGAACCGCGAGTGGTCGTCAATGCAGGCGTGGATGAACTCGTAGCCCACGCCGGGCTTCTCCCACCCTGAACACTTGTCTCGACCCAGGAACCGGTGACCACCGCCGGCCGGGATGCGGCCGAGTTTCTTGACGTCGATGTGAACCAACTCGCCCGGCCGTTCCCGCTCGTACCGTCGGATGACCAGGCCGGTCGGTCGGTCCATCCAGTCCAGGCGGTGGAGCCCGAGGCGCCTCAACACGGCGTAGCAGGTCGAGCGGGCGATGCCCAGGACCCCCGCCAAGCGGTGTGGGCCCAGTTTGTGTCGACGGCGCAGCTCGACGATCTGAGCCACCAGCTGGGACGCAGTGAGATGCGGCACTCGGTGGGGCCGGCTGCTCCGATCGCGCAGGCCGGCCGGGCCCTCAGCACGGAACCGCCGCACCCACTTGTACGCAGTGGCGCGAGAGACGCCAGCGGCCTCCGCCGCCGTCGCCACTGACCAGCCCTGCACCAGAACTCGCGCCACGATCAGCGCTCGACCGAATTCGCTCAGCCGCCTACCATGCATCCGAGGGCCCTCCCTGGTCCGGAACCGTCAAGCAGTCCCAGACCGTCGGGCAGGGCCCTCAGCCTGTCAACAAGGTGGGTGGGAACTACACCTAGTGCTAGCGCGCCACGCGGTAGCGGAGGTACACGACTCTCGAGCTGAAGGTGCGGGTCTCGACGAGTTCGAGATCCACCCGGCGCTCGCGCTGGGGAAAGAACGGAATGCCACCGCCAACCAGCACCGGGTAGACCCTGGCCCGGTACTCGTCGATCAGACCCAACGCGGCCGCCTCGGCGGCGAGAGTCGCGCCGCCGATCGCGATGTCGCCCTCCCCCGGCTCGGCTCGCAACCGCTCGATCTCCTCCGCCAGGCCGCCGGAGGCCAGGCGGGCATTGCCCTGCACCGCCGCCAGCGTGGTGGAGAACACCACCTTTCGGAGCGGCTTCCAGATCGCGGCCCACTCGAGCATTGAGTCGTCGAGCGATGGATCCTGGTCTGCGGTCTCCCAGTACAGCATCGTCTCGTACAGCCGTCGTCCCAACAGGTGGACGCCGACCTCTCGTATCTCGTCGGTGACGAAGCGAAAGACCTCCTCGTCGGGGGGCGTCCAGTCGAAGTCGCCGTCCGGCCCGACGATGTAGCCGTCAAGTGAGACGCCCATCGAATAGGTCACGCGGCGCATCAGAAGTCCTCCTCGATAACGGGTTCGACAGTACGACCGCCGGACGCCGCAGGACACGTCGCGGCTCGCGGGATCCCTGGGCTAGATCGACCGACCAGAATCCCAATCGTCATCTCTCGCAGGGTCGGAGTTCTGAATCGGATCCGGCGTCGACTCCGGGGTCGACCGCGTTTTCCCGCTCGCGGAGGATGCGTGCGATCTCGTCAGCCGGGTGGCGGTCACCGCCGCGTCGGCACGCTTTCTGCTAGCAATGAAACTCCGGGCGGCGCGCGTGGAGCAGGACGTCGACGACGTCTTCCAGCCAACCATAAGGCTGGGTCGAAAAGTCGGCTTCCTAGTGGCTAGCTGCGTGGCTGGAGGGGCATGCCGAGCCGTCCCAGTTCCTCAGGGGACAATTCTTTGACAGCCACCAGGTGCTCGAGCACTCGCTCGCTGATCCGCCGCAGCTCCTCGAGCTGCTCAACGTCGAGTTGGTCGATCAGGTGCGTGTGCACACCCTCCACGTGCACCGGGGCGGCAGCCTCGAGCGCGGAGAAGCCCTCGTCGGTGAGCAGGGCAAAGGCTCCCCGGCGGTCCGTCTGACAGGCCTCGCGCCGGATCCAGCCGAGCGACTCCAGCCGGGCGATGGAGTGGGACAGTCGGCTGCGCGACGACTGGGACAGGTCGGCCAGGTCGCTCATCCGCAGCCGCCGCTCGGGGACCTCCGCTAGGCGGGCCAGGACCTCGTAGTAGTGGCTGGGAACCTCCGTCTGCTCGTCGAGCTCCTGTTCCAGCTGATCCCACAGCAGCTTGGTGGCCATCACGAACGTCCGCCAGGTCCGCTGCTCGGCCTCGCTCAGCCACCGGGTCCGGGCCATGCCCCCAGCCTACCAGCAGTCTTGCCAGTTGGTTGACATTTCAATCACATCTGGTAATGCCGCCTCTATAGTTATCGCCGAGAGCGCGCACGCCGAAGGCCGGGCACAGTCACCGCCACGACGACCGAGTCCGCCTCCAGGTGGACCGAGGCCGACACAGGACTAGCTGCGGTTGGTTGAGCCCGCCTGGCATAGCGTCAGTCCTTTCGGCAGGCAGCGGAAAGCAGCGTCAGCCACGCCAGGGTGCGTGAGTCAGCCCTCTGAGTGCGATTCCACCTGGCGGCGTTGACCTCGCGAATAAGCACGTCCACTCGCAAGGGACGGAAGCTGCCGAGGCGCAGCGGGGATTAGCCTCCGCCGCCCGGGCGGTCGAGGTCTATGCGGATTGTCAGGAGATCAGTCGCCAAGAGACGGAGAAGGCCGGCATCGAATCGCCGACCAATTCCGTACGCGCGGGCCAGCAGACGAAGACGATCCCGAGCGGCCACCGCGACGAACTGTGGGTCACGGACATCACCGAGCACCCCACTCGTGAAGGCAAGCTCTTCTGCGCTGTCGTCCTTGATGCATGGTCACGGCGGGTCGTCGGCTGGTCGATCGACTCAACACCCAGCACCGCCCTCGTTACCAACGCCCTGGGCATGGCGCTCGAGCAGCGCCGGCCGCATGGCGGCACCATCATCCACAGCGATCAGGGCACTCAGTTCACCTCCTGGGCGTTCACCCGTCGCGCCGTGGACTCGGGCTTGCTGCCGTCGATGGGTTCGGTCGGTAACTGCTTCGACAACGCGGTCATCGAGTCGTTCTGGAGCCGTATGCAAGTCGAGTTGCTCAATCGCCAGCGCTGGTCGACGCGCGTCGAGCTCGCCAGCGCTATCTTCGAGTACTTGGAGATTTTCCACAACCGCCAGCGCCGCCACTCGTCGCTGAGTATGCTGACGCCTGTCGAGTTCGAGGCTCGCCATCAACCAACGACGGCAGCGTGAGTCCAAGAATCCGACTCCACCGAAGTCAGGACACCCCTAAGCCTCCATCAGACCGAGGGCAGATCATCGACCCCGACTGCCGCGAACTCGCGAATCCCTTTGTCGACCTGAGTTCGGCACCGCGAAAGGGCTGCATACCCTTGGCCATTCGAATACAAAAAGTGCCGGGAAAGGGAATCGAACCCGACCACGTGTTCCAAGCCCAAGCGCAAATCTGGCCGCCCGAGTACGAAGAAGCGGCCATAGCGGGTCACGCGCGGCCAGGTAGCGCCCATCGAATTGGACGCGAAATGGACGCCGGTCGACCGCCCCCGAGCCGGACTGAGGACGGGGCTCAGGCCCCTGGGCTGCTCGACGATCGCGGCATTTTGGTGTCGCGGCCCACGACCGAGGAGGCCTGTGCCTGCCAGGGTTCGAGCCCACGTGGGCACCGCCACCGTGTGCGCGACCATGAAGTTGCGCGGTCTCAGGATCGGGGGATATCCAGGTGATCCGTACTGCGCGGGCGGTTCCCGAAGTCTTCTAAACGCATACAGGTTCCGTGCCGACCACCACGATGACGAAGGACGCGCGCGTGGCGTCTATGCCATGAGGCGGAGCAGGCTGTCCAGACCCGCGCGAGGATGGTGGGTGTCCAAGGTCCGGAGCTCGAAGCCGCGGTGCATCCAGAAGTCGAGCCGCCGCCGATAGCGGCCGGCCATGTGAGCGATACGCGGCCAGCTCTCTCCCGCGGTGTCGTCGTTTAGCCATAGGCATAGAGAGTCGATTAGCTGCGAATACACGTCGATCCAGAGTTGGGCGTCGGCGAGGTAGGTGGTGTCCGGCCGCTCGCCCTCGAACAGCTCCGAAACGGGCGTAGTGGCGTTTGCTATCACGGCCCTGTTTGCGGCCGTAGTCTCCAGAAGGCCACCGTGGTCTGCTCAACGGTCGACCCCGCTCTCTGGTCGGTCATCAGTGCTCAACCTTAGGGCGGGGTTGGCAGGTTGTCGAGGAGAGAGGCGCAGCGTCATCACCATCGCGGCCAGCGTTGGTCTGCTGGCCTGGAGCTGGCGCCGTCGCGGCCCGTCCTCGCTGGGCGGTAGTGGCCGGACGCCGCGAATCCGCGGTCACAGCCGGACGGCGAAAAGGCCCAAAAAAAGGGGCCGACCCGAAGGCCGGCCCCCGAGAGGGGGGGCAATGCCAATGGGCCCGCCACGCGAGCCCTTGCGCGCACTCTGTCGGTACGGTACCGTACGGAGCAGGGGGAGGTCAAGTCAAAAAATCTCCCTCCCGGGGGAACTCACAGGCACCCGGAGCGATGGCGCCAGCCGACCGCCCAGACCGCGTCCCGAGGACCGGGAACCGCATCCTCGACGCCTTGCCGCCTGCCGACTTCGCGCGCCTTCGGTCGGAAATGGACGAGGTGTCGCTGCCGGTGCACCAGGTGGTCTTCGACGCCCAGGAGACCATCACGTCGGTGCTCTTCCCGCTCAGCGGGGTGATCTCCCTGGTCACGCCGATGGAGGACGGCAACATCGTCGAGGTGACCACCGTGGGCAACGAGGGGATGGTGGGCGTCCCCGTCTTCCTGGGCGCTCGATCGACCACGGTTCGAGCCATCTCGCAAGTGTCCGGTCGGGCGCTCCGCCAGCCGGTCGACGCCTTCCTGAGAGCGATCGACGATCACAGCCAGCTTCGCGCAGTGGTTCAACGGTACACGCAGGCGCTTTTCACCCAGATCTCCCAGTCGGCGGGCTGCAACCGGTTGCACTCCAACGAGGAGCGCCTCGCCCGCTGGCTGCTGATGAGCCATGACCGCGTCGGTGCCGACCGCTTCCCGATCACCCAGGAGTTCCTCTCGCAGATGCTCGGGGTGCGCCGCGCGACGGTCACCGTCTCCGCCGGCATCCTGCAACGGGCCGGCTTCATCTCCTATGCGCGCGGCCAGGTCACCATCGTCGATCGCAAGGGGCTGGAGGGGGCCTCCTGCGAGTGCTACCGCATCATGCAGACGGAGCTCGTCCGCCTCCTCAGCTACTGAACGCCGCCGCTGACGCGGCCGGTTCGCCGCGTCGCAGCGCCCACTCCAGAGCGGGTGCGATCTCGCTGAGCTCGACGTAGCAATCGTGATGCCATACGGTCACGCCGGCGGAATCGAGAATGAAACCGCGGTCGCCGTCCACCACACTCAGTCCGCAGCCATGACAGCGTGTCCCGACCGGTGGCGACGAGCACGCCGCATCGTGCGGGGCGAACATATTCAGCTCCGACTTGATCACGTCCTCTTCCCTCTCGAGCGCCCGTCACCTGACCGTCCACAATGTGGACGGCAGCGGCCCGGGCGGGATTAGGACGAGCCGCAGCGGTGAGACGAGGCCGCGCTCATGGGGCACGACCCCGCCCCATCCCCCGTCTCTCGGGGTCCTTCAACCGGCTGAATAAGTGAGCCTGCGCTCGCGGGTGCCCGGCGTTCGAGTCCACGTGGGCACAGAGAATCGCCCAGACCGGGTCCACTGACTGACCGACCGATCAGGATGGCGCCAGCAAGATTCCCGTCCCCGGCGGCGTCAGATTGAGGAGGGGATCGGACTGGCCTGGCCTGGCCGCGCGCCGGTTAGAGGAGAGATGCCCGAGCTGACCCGGCGGCGCTTCCTGGTGGCCGCGCTCGCAAGCGGAGCCGTGTCGGCGCTGCCCATCGAGCTGCTCGGCCGGGTCGCCCACGCGCTGGCCGCCTCGGGGCCGTACTTCTTCACCGGCGGCAACGCACACCTCTACGCGGTCTGCGATGCGATCTGTTCGCGGGTGATGCCGAGCAGCCCCGATCCGACCACCAACGCGCCCCAGCCCGGCGGCAAGGAGGCCCGCGCCGTCGACTTGATCGACCTGTTCCTGGCCGCCTTCCAGGCCAACGTGCTCGGAGTCGTCGCCGACAACCCGGCGATCTGGCTGCACGGCCGGTTCAGCAACCGCAACGCGTATCCCGACCCGGCGACGGGACTGCCCTCGTCGACATTGCCCGCCGACGACTTCGGCACCCTGCCCGGAGGCTTCGGGCACTTCCTCTCGCTGACCCCGACCCAGGAGCTGACCTGGCGGCTGCGGCTGTACGGTCCATCGGAGCTGACCGGTGACGCGTCGCTGCCCAAGTCGTATCGGGATCTGGTCGCCAATGGCACCATCCCGGTGCCGCCCACGGGTCTTCGCGACCTGTACGTCAAGGGGCTGACGGCGTTCGACCGGTACTCGATGTCGCTGTTCGGCACCGGCTTTGCCCAGGCGAGCCCGCAGCAGCAGGACCTGATGCTCGAGGCGGCCGGCAACGCCGTGCTCGGCGGCATCTTCAGCAATATCGCCGGGCTGCCGGCGGCGCCGCCGCCCGACGCCATCAACCTGTACGGGCCGATCTCGGTGCACACCTTCCAGGGCTGCTTCGGACTGCCCGAGTACGGCACCCACGGCGGCCCGCCGATGTGGCAGTGGATGATCTACGACGGCGACACCCAGCCGCTCGGCAACAGCATCTACGACGAGAACCTCACCGACGCCGACATCGCCGCGATCGCCAAGGACACCGGCGCACAGCAGGGCCAGAACGCCGGGTTCGGCGACCCCGCGGTCTACCAACCCACCGGCGGCTACCGCGAGCACCGCCAGACCTCGACCAACAACGGCGCCATGCCGGACCTGGGGGCGGCGCAGCAGAAGCGCTACGCGGCGATGGCTCGGCGCGCCGGCGTGTCCACCCGGAGGGGCCGCTGATGCCGCGGGCGATCGTCGTCGGAAGCGGCGCCGCGGGAGCCACCGTGGCGCGACTTCTGGCCAGGAGCGGCCAGTACACCGTGCTCGTCCTGGAGAAGGGGCGCAACCACTTCACCGGGCTCGGTGGTGCCACTGCGGCGGTGGGCAACGAGTTCAGCAACGACGAGGCCGCCTACGCGGTGATGCAGAACCCGATCTACCAGGATCCCTGGCTGGAGCCTCGCTCCTTCCGCTTCAAGCCGAGCGACGGGCCGCGCACCTTCGTCGGCGACGTCAACAACCTGCCCAGCACCGTCGGCGGCGGCACCATCCACTACGACGCCAAGGCCCGCCGCTTCCGCGAGGTCGACTTCATCACCAACTCGCTGATGGGCGGCACCGCCGACAAGCCCGCGATCTCGGGGACGACCTACACCGACTGGCCGATGCAGTACAAGCACCTCGAGCCGTTCTACGCGGTCATGGAGGAGATCGTCGGCGTCCAGGGGCCGGCCCGCCGGGTCAACGGCAAGGTGGTCAACCCCAACCCCTACGAGTCGTACCGCTCCACGTCGTACCCCATGCCTCCCGGGGTGGGAATGTACAGCAACATCGTGCAGGCGGAGGCGGCGTCGCGGCTCGGCTACTTCCCGGCGCCGGTGCCGACGTCGATCAACTCGCGACCCTATCGGGGACGCCCCGGCTGCATCGACTGCGCCCACTGCCTGGGCTACGGCTGCCCCAACAACGCCAAGGGCGGCGGCGTCTGGCAGCTCCAGGACGCGCTGCAGACCGGGCGGGTCGAGCTGCGCAGCCAGTGCAACGTGCTCCGTGTGGAGCGCAGCGACAAGCCCGGTCCGAGCGGTCGCTTCCGCGCCACCGGAGTGACCTACGTCGACGCCTCGGGCGCGATGCACACCGAGCACGCCGACGTGGTGGTGCTGGCCAACAGCCCGATCGAGGCCACCCGGCTGTCGCTGCTCAGCGGCATCGGGACATCGCCCACCGACACCCAGGGCGACTGGGGCACCCTGAAGAGCAGCGCCACCGACCCCGGCGGCATGCTCGGCCGCAACCTGATGTTCCATCTGCAGACCGAGCAGATCGGCATCTTCAACACCGACATCCATCCCTGGCGCGGCCGCACCAGCAGCCACACCCTCGACGCCTTCGCCGGTGCCGGGCCGGCGCCGGCGCACTTCGACCCCACCGTTCCCCGAGGCGGCATCACCGAGCTGGGCGGCAACCAGGATCCAATCGGCGAGTCGATCTCGCTGCTGACGCTGCTCTACGGCGAGCAGCTCAAGGAGGGGCTGCGCAGCTCCCCGCTGCGCCGCCACCTCGCTGCCTTCACCCTGCAGGGCGAGGACATGCCCCAGGCGACCAATGTCTGCGACCTCGACCCCAACATCGTCGACGTCTTCGGCCACAAGGTGCCGCGGATCACCTACTCCAGCCACGAGTACGAGATCGCGGCGGCCGCCTATTACTCGCCGAAGTTGCTCGAGATCATGGACGCCATCGGGGGACCCAGCTCGCCGTGGCCGACGCTGAAGGCGGTCGGCGCCCCGCTCGGCAGCACCGCGCCGAGCGCCGACCTGCCGGCCGCGCTGGCGCTGGTCACCTCGCAGGCCTTCAACCAGATCCCCTCGAGCAAGCACATCATGGGCACCCATCGGATGGCGCTCGACCAGGAGCACGGCGTCACCAACCCCTACGGGCGCTACTGGGCCTTCGACAACCTGTACCACGCCGGCGGAGGCCTCTACGTCACGGCGCCTGGTTTCAACGTCACCTTGACCATCTGGGCGCTGTCGTACTGGCTCGCCACCGCCATCCTGTCCGGCGTCGACCAGGCTTCCACGTACGATGCGGCCGCAGTCGACCAGAACTGGCAGCGGCAGCTCTGCGTGCTGCGCACCCTGGATGCCGACACCATGATCTCCCGCGTCCTCGGCGGCCCGTGCGGGCCACCCGGCGCTACGGCAGCTAACTCCACGGTACCGGTCAACGGGCTCGCCGGACTGCCCAACACCGGCGAAGGCCCCGGCGGCGTTGCCGCAGTCGCCACAGCCGGCGTCGCCGGCGCCGCGCTGGTGGGAAGGGCTCGGCGCCGGGCCGAGGGGCACCGGCCGGACAGCGCCGAGACCCCGGCCTGAGCCCGGCGGAGCGACGCTGGACCCCTCGCGGGCGGATGCAGGGTGTCTCAGGATCCGTGCCTGCCTCCCGCATGGGGCCAGCATGACCACCGCCGACCCCTCCTCGATGAGAGACACATGACCTTCATTCGAAGGAGGTGCCAAAGGTGTCAGTAACTTCCGACCCGAGGTGTCTCATCGGACTTGGCGGCCCGGACCTTGAGATCGCGGTCGTAGGACTGCAAAATATATGACTACCATGAGTCAGCGCACAGGGGTGCCAACAATTCGTTTTGACGCCACGCTGTACACGATCGACAAATGGACTATCTTGCGCTTGCCTGAGAAGGCGAGCCGGATACTGCCGTCGCGCGGGCAGGTGGCAGTACAAGGAACGATCAATGGCCATGGGTTCCAGACGGTGTTGGAACCAGATGGCTATTTTGGCCACTGGATGACGATTGATGGAAAGCTACAACGAAACGCTGCTTTGAGAGCGGGTGACACCGCGACACTCGAAATTGAGTCACTCAAAGACTGGCCGGAGCCGAACGTGCCACAGGATCTTGAGACAGCTCTGGCAGCTGCCCCTCAGAAGATCCAAGACCTATGGAAAGATATTACGCCGATGGCGCGCTGGGAATGGGTTCGCTGGGTCAATGCAACCCAAAACCCTGATACGCGCAAACGACGGGTCCAAGTAAGTATCTCGAAAATGAAAAACGGGAAGCGACGGCCCTGCTGTTTCAACCTTGCCGCATGCACCGACCCGAACCTGTCAAAAAACGGCAGGCTCATTGAGCCAGCGTGTTTGTCGTGTTCGACGTCGTGAGTACCATGCAATATCTTGCGAGGGCGCCTTGAATGGTCTGTGTAAGAAGGTGGATTACGCATAAGGGGGCTTCGCTCTCTTACAAGGAGTCCACCGACATCTACGGAATCTGATCGACTATCACCTCTGGCAGCGGGGCAGCGGCTCCGCGACAGGGCGCTGGCTGCTCTCAGCCGCGGGAAGGTGCCCACTGAACGGAGCAGAGCCCCATATCTGGCTGTCCGTCAAAGGGGGTCAAGCCCATTGTGCGGTCACCTTGTACTGGCTCATTCTCATTCCGTTCTCCCGCGACGGCGGCGCCCGACGACAGCGAGCAGAATGGTGAACCCGGCAGCGGCGAGCACCGGCGACGGCGACGGGGCGGTGGTGTTCGGCAGGCCGCCGGCGCCGGACCGACCGCTACCGGTCACCTGCGGCGGTACCAGTGCCGAGACGGCGTTCACGGGCATGGTGTAGGTCGAGGGATCGCTTCCTCCGGTCGTGATCGTCACCCGGTCGACGAAGGGATTGTTCAGCGAGCTCGCATCGGTCGCGGACAGCTCGAGGCGAACCGCATGACCGGCGGCGAAGCGGTGCGCGAAGCCGTCGAGGAACACGTCGACGGTGCCTGCCGGCACCCGAAAGGGCGCAATCAATCGGTGGATCTGCGTCGCCGTCCCGTCTGGAGCGACGTCGTAGACCTTGGCGTACAGGACGATGCCCGGGTTCGCCTGGTTGGCGTCGGCCAGGTGAAGATGAGCGGTGGGGATGCCGACCGAGACAACGTCGCTGCTGAACGGCGTGGACGTGAAAGCCGCCACTGTCCCTGGGGGATCGCTCGGGGGCGTGCCCGGCCACGGGTTGGGAGCGCCACCCGGGAGGCTGCTCCCCGGCTGCTGGAAGTTCGAGAATTCTGAGAATGAGCAGGTGGCCTGTTGCCGTGACTGCGGGATTGCGGCGCAGGAACCGTTGGGGGGCAGTGGGGGAACAGCGATGGTGGCGCTCCCCGCCGTGGAAGCCTGGCCGGGTGCGGCCAGCTCGCTCGAGCCACTCAACTCGAAGGTGGCCGTGGTCTCGAAGGGGAAATCGGACGCGGACGCGTAGGGCACCGTCGACGGGTCGCCGGTGTACGCGTACGAGACCCAGTCCTCGAAGTAGGTGAACGGCGGGCCACTGGGCACCGAGGGGTCGTTGCGCAGCCAGCGGTCGAACCAGGCAAGGATCTGCCGCGGCAGGTACTTCGCGTCCGGCGACGACTGGTCGTTGCCGAAGAGGTCGCCTTCGCCCGGCTGGTCGGTGTACCCGTGACCCCCCTCATGCCAGATCAACCGCGCGGGCACTCCGGCGGCTCGCAGAAACCGATAGCTGGCAACCGCCTCGTTGAGGTTGAAGAGCGTGTCCGACTGTCCCTGCGCTAGCAGAGTCGGCACGCGCAGCCCGAGGTGAGTCAGGCCGGACGGGCCAGGACCCGGCGTCAGATAGGTGAGCGGCGACGAGTTGACCAGGGTCTGCACGGTGTGGCGCGTCGCCTCACCAGCCGCCACGCTCTGGAAGTAGTCCATGCACAGCGCCGGCTCGAATCCTGGACAGGTCGCGTGGGTGACAGGGTCGACGGTGACGCACTGCCCGTTGCTCATCAGGAACTGGGTGTTGCCTGAGGCGAAGAAGAGCGACGTCCACAGGGACTTGACGACACCGTTCGGTTGGTTGGGTGAGTAGAGGGCCGCCCCGTCACCGAGGTGCTGCGGTGTCAGGGAATAATTGAGAGTGTTCCAGGTACGGAAGGGAGTGATCGCGCGGATGCGTCCGTCGAACTCGGCGCTGAGCTCCTGAATGGCGCCTCCGTATGAGCCGCCCGTCATGCCGACCACCGGTCCGATGGAGTCGCGCTCCACGAATGGCAGAGTGCCGAGCCAGTCGATCAGCCCCTTGACGTCTTGGACGTCCCACTGCGGCGAGTCGAGCTCGATGCAGCCGCCCGACTGACCGAAGCCCGAGCTGCTGTACGCCAGGACCACGTAGCCGTGCTGGGCCAGCCAGTGGCCGATGGCGCATCCGCTGGAGTCATCCTTCGAGCCGCCAAAGCCGTTCGCATAGATGACCACCGGCTGCGGAGTGGCCGCCGTCGCCACCGCCGGCACGTAGAGGTCGGTGTCGATCTGCTTGGCGACGAGGTTTCCCGGCCCGTCTTTGACGGTCAGCTTCTGCGAGGTGAGCGTATAACCGCCCTGGGCCGCGGGGCAGCCGGTGGTGGACGGGGTGACTGCTGCCGCCGGCGCGGTGTCCGCGGCCGCTCGGGTCACGCCAGGCGCAATGCTCAGGAGGACGGCGGCCGTGGGCACTATGGCGGACAGCGACACCACCATGCACCAGCGTCGCACCTCGCACCTCCCGGAGCTCACCGTTCGCCGACAGGCTGCTGTGGGGGCCGGTCGGCGATCGCCAGCCTCGCTGAGCTGGCCAGTCCAGTATGGCCGACAAGTCGGGCTCAGCGCTGCGCTTCTGCCAGTGCCTTGATGCGCTCGAGAGTGGAGCGCATCCCCTGCTCACGCCGCCGGTCCCGGTCGCGCATCACGATGTCCTCGAAGAACCTGACATCGAACGGCCACCACACCGCTTCGAACGACTCGGTGACATCGGTACCGCCGTCCGAGGGCTCGAGCAGGTAGCGCCAGCGGGTGACCTCGCGGCCCTTTCTCACGGTTGCAAAGGTGAGATCGCGTCTCGGCTCCGCCGCTTTAACCTCGCACTGCATCGACCATCTGAGCAGGCCCGACCTGTTGTAGCCCTTGAAACGGGCACCGACCGCGACTGTGGAGCTGGCGCCCGCCAGCATCTGCACCCGGTAGCACTCCGGGCTCCATTCACCCATTCGCTCGATGTCCGCCAGAACAGACCAGACCCGCTCCGGCAGAGCGTCGACATGGACCTTGACCTGACCACTGCGCGAGCTCGCCATGACCGCCCTCCTCCTGCCCCCCGTCGATTCAATCTTGGCATTCTGTCACCGAGCCAGGCCCGCTGCTCAGGCAGCGCGACGGCGTCGGACGATGACCGCGGCAACGCCGGTGGCGCCTGCTAGGGCAAGCGCAAGCCGGGCCGATCTCAACCGACTTTTGGATGTCTGCCCGCGAGCCCAAGCTGGTCATCGCTCAGCTCGCGCAACAAGGCAGCACTCTACGTCGCAGCTGAACAACCTCCATCAGCGGCTCCGCCGGCGTACGCCCGCAGTCTGCACGGCCTCGTGCGACTTCGACCTGGTTCCCAAGCCTCGAGCTGCGGCTCGTTTCCAGCAAGCAGCACCCGCACGCGGCCGGCGAAGCCGCGCTGCTCGCCTCGATGACGTGGCCGAGGCGCTCGTTGACGCACCACTCACCGGACGCTGGATGCCACGCGGCCGCGGCGACGGGCAGCCCACCGAGCTCCGCTTCAAAGGCGCGCCCCCGACGCCTCGAGTAGAGCGGCGATCTGGCTCGGGGTCATCGCTGCACACCTTACGCCGGTGCCTAGCCCATGAAGGCAGGAGCCTGGCGGATACTCGGAAACACCTGCTCGCGGATCTGGTTGACAGTCCGGTCCCAGTTCTCAGGGGACCGTGGAAGTGGGCGATGCGTACGTTCATGCCAAACCTCCCGCTACAGCGACGCGCGAAGGGTTGACCACCGTACATTCGTCAGCGGCGCTGGCACCGCAGGCCCATACTATGCGAAAGACGCACCGCGTGATTGGCTTCCCTTGCTAACAGCGGCGCGGGGAGAGCCCCATGGCCGGTCCGAACGATGAAGGGTATCCGCCGAGCGCCGAAGCCGACCTGGATCCGGGTCCGGGTCTGAGTGAACCGCTTGAAGAAGCCGATCGCGAGGTCGGCGATGAGCACCGCACCGGGCCGGAGGGTCGGCGACCTGACGGGTCCCTCGAGGACGAGGACCGCTTCGAGGACGCCGACCGGGTGGACGACGCTGAGTTCCGCCACCAGCTCGCCGGCGGTCGCAGCTAGCCGGGCGCGCACCGGCATGGGCGCCCACGCTCTGACCTGCACCATCCCTGCCGCGCTGGCCGCCGAGGTCACCGAGCGAGTGGAGCGCCCCGCCGACATCGATGGGGTGGTGACCCGCTACGCGGCCCACGACGCCCAGCGCTTCCGGTAGGGGGTGGCCACCATCGGTGCGGTTCTCGCGGTGCCTGCCGGCTCCGAACGCAATGGCTGATTCGCCCGGACCTCCGGTGTGGAAACATGGGCTGCAGGCTCAGCGGAGCCCCGTGCATCCTCCCTCCAGTGGCCTGCGGCGACTCATGGACCTTCGGTCTCGCAGCACCCGCGGTGAGGACTTCGACGCCGCCTTCGAAGCACGCGCGCGCCACGGAATGGATGTGCACGGTGAGGCACGTTTCGTAGCGTCCCTCGGCGTGCGGAGCGTCCTCGACGCGGGCTGTGGCACCGGTCGCATGGCAATCGAGCTCGCCCGTAGCGGACTCGATGTCGTCGGCGTCGACGTCGACCCGTCGATGCTCGACGTTGCCCGGCGCAAGGCACCCCACCTGGAGTGGGCGCTCGCGGACCTTGCCACCCTCCATCTCGTGGACAGGCAGGGGCGGAACCGCCGCTTCGACGCCGCCGTGATGGCGGGCAATGTCATGCTGTTCGTGCGACGTGGCACAGAGGCCGCGATCGTCGCCGCCCTGGCCACGCACCTTCAGCCTGGCGGACTGCTGGTCGCCGGCTTCGAGCTCGACGCCGGCCGGCTCACGTGGGCCGCGTACGACATGCTGTGTGCGCGGGCAGGGCTTCGGCTGCATGAGCGGTGGTCAACGTGGGACCGGGACGTGTGGACGGCGGCCAGCGGCTTCGCCGTGTCGATCCACCGCCTCGACGAGGCGCCTGAGCCGTTCTCGGATCGGAGTGCGGAAGAAGGGACGCAAACCTACCTCGCATAGCCCAGGACTGAGGGCTCACCGGACGTTGTCGCGACTCTGACGAGGTACCCCCGCGACGACGGGCGACAGACAATCTGACCCGGAAGGGGCTGGACTCATGGTCATGCCGGATGTCGGCGCCTGATCTCGGCTCGTGCTCATCGGCGCAAGCGCCCAGCTCGCCCAACTATCTGAGCGCAACGGGGAGGAGCGTTTCATACGAGACCCCGGGGCAGCAGCGTGCATCAGCGCCAACTTGGCAGAAGAGACGTTCAAGGCTTTCTGCTTGGGTGAGCGTAGCGAAAAACTCTGGAGAGAGTTCTTCGCGCTGGAGGATCTCGAGATCCCACAACAAGGAGTCTCGTTTCCACGTTGGTTGCATTTGTGGAGAGTGGCGCAGCGTTTTGGCGAAGCGCACACCAGGCTCCGGGTCGTGGTTGGCCTGGGGCACACTCATCCGATTCCGCACGAGCAGACTCGCGACCTAGCGCACTTCGACGACCAAGCGGATGCCGGTACGCTCCTCACCGTCAATCGATATGGTGATGAAGGACGGGATGCAGACGAGATCGATTCCGCCGGGCGCCACATAGCCCCGTGAGATGGCGATTGCCTTGACCGCTTGATTGATTGCCCCGGCCCCGATCGCCTGCACCTCTACCTTGTGCTGGGTGCGCACGACACCTGCAATCGCGCCGGCGACTGCGACCGGCTTGCTCGTTGCGGCGACTTTGAGGATTTCCAATCGGGATGCGGCCGTTTCCGGCGCTGCCCGGGAGACTGTGTGCTGCGACGACGACATTATCGGGAGGACTGTGCCCTTGCGTGAGCCGGCCTGACCCGAGCCGACTGCAGCGAAGACTTGGGCTCACGGTTGTCTACAGCACCGACCTGGCCGACTCCTTGGGATTCGAGCGTCCCGACGTAGTGCAGGCGATGATCCACCCTTCTCCTTGCCCCGGATGGTGATCTCGGTAGCGCGTGATCTGCGTTGCTGCTGGGACCGTGCGTCTCCACCTCCCCGCGGGACGCGGATTACTTCTTCGCCGCCTGGTAGTAGGGGTTGGCTCCCTGGGCGTGGTCGGTGGTGTCGCGCACCTCGATGATCAGCGGGAAGCGGTCCATGATGGCCACGCGCACGCCCTGTCCCAGGGTCACCTCGGCCATACCGCAGCCCTGGCAGCCACCGCCCATGTGGATATACGCCACGCCGTCGCTGACGTCGAGCAGGTCGATGTGGCCGCCGTGCATGGCGACCGAGGGGTTGATCTCGTCATCGAGAAGCTGCTGCACATTGCGGGCCAGCTCGTCGAGCCAGAGCGGGTTGGGGTTGTCGACCATTAGCGCGCCGCTGGAGTGGTCGGCGTCGAGGGTGATGCCGTCGAGGTAGGGCACCGACGCCAACGGCAGCGTGAAGCGGATTCCGTCCGGGCCGTCAACCAGGACGTCGCCGGCGCGTTCCTCCCCTGACGGCACCAGCGAGAGGTCGTAACTGAAACTACCGTCCTGCCGTCCGGTGATGGCGATACGCACGCTGGCGTCAGGCTGTTTGCGATTGGCCCGCACCTGTTCGATGCGGGTTAGGGCGAAGTCGGTGATGGCGATCCGCGGTTCCCTCACGTCGCCATTGTACGTCCGTTGATCGCGGGCGTAGGCTGCTTCGCATGTCCGCGCGGGTGATGCTGGTCCTGCCCACCGAGACGTACCGCGCCACCGCCTTCCTCCGTGCCGCCGACGCCCTGGCGCTGCCGGTCGTGGTGGCCTCGAACCGGGCGCCCTCGCTGGCCGGGCTGATGGAGGGGCGGGTGCTCACCCTTGATCTGGGGCACCCTGCAGAGTCCGCCGAGCGCGCGGCGGAGTTCGCCGCCCGCTGGCCGGTCGACGCCGTGATGGGCGTTGATGAGGCGTCGGTGGTCACCGCCGCGCACATCGCCGACCGGCTGGGCACAGCGCGGCGCAACCCCGTTGGTGCGGTCGAGGCGACGCGCGACAAGCGGCTGTTGCGCCGATGTCTCGCCGCCGCCGCGGTCAGCCAACCCCGATTCGTCGAGCTCGATGTCAACGCCGACTCCGCGACGCTCGACGAGGCGATCCGCGTCGTCGGCCTGCCCTGCGTGGTCAAGCCCGTCGACCTCGCTGCCAGCCGCGGCGTGATCCGCGCCGACAGCCCCGCTGAGCTGATCGCCGCTGCCCAGCGTGTCGCGGCGTTGCTGCGCACCCTCTGCGCCGACGGATCGACGCCACCCTTGCTGGTCGAGGCCTACGTCGACGGGGCCGAGGTCGCGGTCGAGGGCCTGCTCCGGGACGGGGTGCTCGACATCATCGCGGTCTTCGATAAACCGGACCCTCTCACCGGCCCTTTCTTCGAGGAGACACTGTACGTGACCCCGTCGCGACTGGAGGGAACGACGCTCCGCGCTGTCATCGACACTGTGCGTGCGGCCGCTGCTGCCGTGGGTCTTCGTTACGGCCCCGTCCATGCGGAGGTGCGCGTCACCGGGGACCTGCCCGTGTTGATCGAGGTGGCGGCTCGTTCGATCGGTGGACTCTGCTCGCAGGTGATCCGTCTGCTCTGCGACGACGCCCCCGGCGCGGAGCGATCTCTCGAGGAGGTCATCCTCCGCCAGGCGTGTGCACTGCCGTTGGGGAGAGCGCGGCCGGTCGACGGCGCCAGCGGCGTGCTCATGCTGCCCATCCCACACGCCGGCGTGCTGCGCGCCATCACCGGCGTCGATCGAGCATCCCGTGTCGCCGGCGTCACCGGTGTGACCATATCCATCCCTGCCGGAGAATCGGTGACCCCGCTTCCCGAGGGCGACCGCTATCTGGGCTTCGTCTTCGCCCGTGGGTCCGCCCCTGTGGCCGTTGAGGCGGCGCTGCGAGAGGCGCAGTCGCTCCTCCAGGTCGACATCGACTCACCCTCAGCAGGCCAATGAGAGGCCGGCTGGCCAAGGTAGTAGGCGACGATGCTCACGAGCCGCGCACCGCATACGGTGGGCTTACCTCGAACTCGAGCGGCCTCGCCAGCTTCCGGGAGGGACGTCGAGGCGAACCCTGCCGTTGTCGGTGAGCATCGCTCGGGGAGCCGTGCCGCTGCAGCGTTTTGCGAAGACCCCTGGGCTCTAGTAACAAATTCACACGCTGGCGTGCGGCAGCGAAATCTCACGTGGCCGAGCTATACCAGCTATTCGAGGAAGTCAGCCAACCGCGTGCTGCGAGATGGATGACGCAGCTTGCGCAGCGCCTTGACCTCAATCTGACGAATGCGTTCGCGAGTGACACGGAATCGCTTGCCGACTTCCTCCAAAGTCCTCTGACGGCCGTCGACGAGGCCGAAGCGTAGCTGCAGAACACGACGTTCGCGCGGTGTCAATGAGTCGAGGACGTCTTCAACTTCGGTGCGCAGAATGGTCAGCGACGCCGCCTCCGAGGGCGCGGTCGCTTCCTTGTCCTCGACGAAGTCCCCGAGCTGGACATCCTCCTTCTCCCCGATGGGGCTGTTCAGCGAAAGGGGCTCCTTCGTCATCCTGAGCGCCTCGCGCACCCGTTCGGGCGTGACGCCCATCTCCTCCGCGATCTCCTCGTTGTCGGGCTCGCGGCCCAGCTCCTGAAGCAGACGCCTCGATACACGGACGAGTTTGTTGATGAACTCCCCCATGTGCACCGGGATGCGGATGGTGCGGGACTGGTCGGCGAGAGCCCGGGTCACTGCCTGGCGGATCCACCAGGTCGCGTAGGTCGAGAACTTGTAGCCCCGTCGGTAGTCGAACTTCTCAACGGCGCGCATCAAACCGGTGTTGCCCTCCTGGATGAGGTCAAGGAAGGGCATCCCGCGGCCGACATACCTCTTGGCAATGGACACGACCAAGCGAAGGTTGGCCTCGGTGAGCTTGTCGCGCGCCTCGTCGTCGCCCAACTCGATGAGCCGGGCGTACTCCACCTCCTCCTCTTTGCGCAGCAGGTCGACCCGACCGATGTCCTTGAGGTACATCCGGATCGGGTCATCGAGTGAGAAGGTATCGACCGCCTCAGTGTCGACCACCTCGTCGTCTTTCTCGTCGGCGACTTCGGCGTCGTCATCGCTGTCGCTGATCTCGATGCCCATCGCTCGGAACACGTGGAAGACGCGCTCCAGCTGATCAGGCTCGGTTGCGATCACGTCAAGGCCCTGCAGGACGTCGTCGGGGTTCAGGCGCCCCTGCTCCTTGCCGCGGATGACGAGGATCTCAGCAGCGTCGACGACCTCGTCGTCTGCTCTCCGGGACGCCACTGCCGCCGGCGCTTTCACTGTCCAGGCCTCTATGCCTGCTTTGCGTTGCCGGTAGACGACAGCGAGGAGCCGGCGATTGTCGCCCTTGCTACGAGTTCCGACGGCTGAGCGGTCCGTCTTCTGTGAGCAGTCCTGCCAGACGCCCTCGCGTCTCGCTCGCCCGCGCAACCACCACCGCCGTCTTCGCATCGTCCGCGACCGGAACTTGGATGCCAAAAACGGCAAGCCGGAGTGCTCGCACGGTTTGACGACCGGGCAGCGCGCGCAATCGCTATTGGGGCACCGTATCGCACACCATGTAGCCTCAGGCTGACACCAGTGCGCAACGCCGCGTCAGCGCACTCGCTAGTGCCGAGACTCCGCGTCATCGGCGTCCTCGAATGGATCGTCGGCTTCTGTCGACCCGTCAGGTCGCCGACCCTGCGGCACAGCGCGCTGCTCGTCGCCAGCCACGCGATCGGCGTCGTCGAGCGATTCGCTCACGTCGGGGCCGGGATCGAGATCCGCTTCGCTGCTCCGCGGATACCTTCATCGTAGGGGCCAGGCTTGGATGTAGCAGCGACCATGTCAGCGCCTCTGGGTAGAGTGCCTGACGGTCGGCCTCAATCGGGTGGCGGCGCCTGCACCGATTTCCACGGTACTCCGATGGTCAAAGGCCTGAGCAGAGCGCAAAGGAACTCCACCGTTGCCGAGGAGCGGCGCAGCGCTCTCTCGACGACCCGGTCCACATCGCTCCTGATCGTTCCGTAGCACTGGAATGCGACCGATTCGACGCCGGCGCGACCGCACGCGGCGCGTCTGAAGGCGATGCGATATCCCTGTCAGGAAAATGCGCACATTGTGGTGCCGATGTGTACGGCCTCCGTGCATGCGACAGGTGCGAGGACGTCAACTGTCGTGTCTGCGGCAAGTGTGTGGATGCGGAGCACCGGCACCACGAGTCTTGACGGAATCAAGCGCCGGGCGCCGGATGCTTCGCGGCAACCATGGCGCCCGACCCGGTCGCGATCCCGCATGCCCACGGGACCCCTAGCCGTCCAGGCAGCGCGGGCATCCGCTGCGCTGGAGCCCGCCGGTAGTTTACTCCTCCCATTGAAGTGCCGCCAGGGCTCAGAGGGCGCTGGAATGGAAGCAGAATCCTCCGTGGAGGTTTGACCTGCGCGGGTAGTGGCGCATGCATGAGGTGGAAGATGGCTCGGTCGCGTACCAGAGGACGATTTGGCGGCGGCACCGCACGCAAGCGGGGCGATCGCTGGGAATTCCGATTCCGTCTCGACGGTGCACAGCGCAGCGTTTATGGTCGGACTGTCGCCGAGACTCGGGTGAAAGCGGATGCAGCCCGAGCCGAGTGGCGCCAGAGACTGGCTCCCTCCCCCACCTTGCGCCGCTGGCTCGACGAATGGCTCGCCATGCGCCAAGGCACATTGCGGGCACAGACATGGCTCGCATACAACATGTACGTGCATCGCCACATCATCCCGGTGCTTGGCGATGTCCGTCTCGCTGCCCTCACCCCTGACTATATCGAGCGGCTGCACGGGAGCATGCGACACAAGGTCAGTGGAACGACTGCGCAACACGCCCACTGCGTCCTCGCCTCAGCGCTGCGCAGCGCGGTTAGACACGGTCACCTTGTTTCGCCAGCAGTCCACGACGTGCCACCGCCGCGGCGCTCATCGCCCCTCGTGGAAACGCTGTCGCGAGACGAGATCAGCCGCCTGATAACCAGCGCTCGTGGGGATCCGCTGGAAGCCGCATACGTGCTAGCTGCCACCCTGGGGATGCGCCAAGGAGAGTTGCGCGCGTTGCGGTGGAATGCGATCCAGTTGGAAGAACGCCGCCTCGTTGTGCGTGGCAACGCGACGCGCACCATCGGCAATCAACAAGTGATCAGCCTGCCCAAGACGCGCGCTGGCCACCGCAGCCTCAGGTTGCCGGACGTCGCAGTTGACGCGTTGCGACGGACGCCGCGTCAGGGGGATCTCTTATGGCCGGGGCCCGGGGGCGATCCGATCCCTGCCTCCTCCTTCTGCAAGCGATGGATCTCGATGCGCCGGCGAGCCGGGATCCGCCCAATCAACTTCCATGCGCTGCGGCATACGGCAGCCACGCTGGCCCTGGAGGACGGCATACCGCCACACGTCGTCAGCGCCATGCTTGGACATGCCTCAATTGGGACGACGCTCGGTCTGTACGCACACGTCACACATCCGAGCATCGACAACCTCATCGAGGCCATCAATGCCCGCTATAGCGCCCACCGCCCGCTCCGCCTGGTGGACGGCAAGGGTAAATGAGGGTACAAATGAGGGTAGGAATGAGGGTACGAGCGCGAAAACGCTTGTAACTTCAGGGAAAAAGGCGTGCCGGGAAAGGGAATCGAACCCTTACGCCCTGACGGGCACAGCGCCCTGAACGCTGCGTGTCTACCAGTTCCACCACCCCGGCTGGGGGTGCACATCGTAGCTCAGGATTACCCCGCCAACGTCCAGCTCGTCACCTCCGCGTAGCGGGTTGCCGCCCCACCCACTGGCGACACCATAACCTTGCCGAGCCGGCTGGAGGTGGCGAAGGTCGAGATGGGCGCGTAGAGAAACACCGCCGGCGCACCGTCGGCGAGGCGCGCCTCGACGTCGTGTGCCGCGTCGCGACGCGCCCGCGGATCGCTCACCGTCGCCAGGCTGTCCAGGGCCTTGTCGAGGAAGGGGTCGGCGGGCCCACCGGCGACGTTGTAGCCCTGGGGCGGTGCGGCGTTGGACCGCCAGAAGGAGCTGAGGTCGGGGTCGGGGCCGTTGTCCCAGTCGGCTGCGGCCAGCTCGAAGGTGTGCGGGACCAGTGTGCCCGCGAGGAAACTCGCCGCCGGCACCGGACGAACCGACACCCCCACCCCGATCGCGGTCAGCTGGCGGCCCAGCTCGCGGGCGACCGCCGGGATCGGGGGCGCGTCGGGAACGGTGAGGATGAACGAGAGCCGGACACCGCCCCGTTGCCGGATGCCCGCACCGCCGGCAACCCAGCCGCCGGCCTCGAGCGCGCGGGCGCTGAGCGCCGGAGCGGGCTGCTCTGGAGCGGCCCCCGCCGCCCACGCGATGCCGGCGGGGATCGCGCCGGACTGGGGCCTGGCGTCGCCCCCGACCGACGCGGAGATCAACCGGTGCCGGTCGATGGCGGCGGCGATGGCGTGGCGGACCGCCGGATCGTCGAGTCCCGGCACGCGCTCGTTGAAGAGGAGGTCGACGAAGCGGAAGGTGGTGCTGTCCGCCAGGCGGACCCCCGCGGCTCGCGACGCCATCTCCCGCTGCGCCGGGGTGGAGGCGACCACCGCGTCGACTCGACCGGCCTGGAAGTCGGCGAGGGCGGCATCGGCCGAGGTGGCCAGCCGCAGCTGCATCGCACCCAGCCGCGGGGCGGGCACCGCGTAGGGGTTGCGCTGCAGCTCGACCCGGTCGGCGTCGGCCGAGGTCACCACGAACGGACCAGAACTGGGAAGCGGCTGGCCGGCGCCGAGCCTGAGCTGATCCGGGGTGCGGCCCAGCAGCCCCGCCGCCGGCAGCACGGGCAGCTCTGCCACCGCTGCGGCGAAGGAGGAGCGTGGGGCCGGCGGCGCCAGGGTGACGACGGCATCGCCCTCGGTCGCCACCTTCACCCCGCTCCATCCCGCGGCGGTGGTGCGGTCCGGATAGCCGGGGCTCTGGACCACCGCCACGGTCGCGGCGACATCGCGCGCTGTCAGCGGACTGCCGTCGGACCAGCGCAGACCGGCTCGCAGCGCGAAGCGGTAGGCGAGGCCATCGCCGCTGATCCCCCACGATTCGGCGAGGTCCGGAGCGGGCATGGCTCGACCGTCGAGCCTGAGCAGACTCCGATACAGCAGCGTGCCAACGTCACGGACCGCCGGGTCGTCTCGTCCGAAGAGTGGGTCGAGAGAGATAGGACGCTGCGACGTCACCACGGCTTCGCGGTAGACGGGTCCCGACCCGCTCCCTCGGATCGTCGCCGCCAGGACGGCGCCGCCCGCGGCGAGGAGAACGAGGCCTGCGGCGAGCGCGACCGCCAGCGGCGGGCGATGGTGCGCGGTTAGCGGGTCGAGGCGTAGGTGGCGAGGATCGAGACGATCGCGAAGAGACCGACCGACACGGCGGTGCCGCGGAGCATGGTCCGCTCCAGACCACGGCGACGGCGGTAACCGCCACCCATGTCCCCCCCGCCCCCGATCGTCCCCCCAAGCCCGGTCGCCTTGGGGGTTTGCAGGAGGACGCCAAGCGCCGTGAACACGGCGAGGATGACCTGGACCACCGTGAGGGCGTTCTTCACGCAACAGAACCTCCCCGAGACATCGCCGGGGAGTATAGCCGCGCTCTTCCCGATCACCCCGTGGTAATCGCTACATCAGTGTTTTCTTCTTGACAAAACCACTGACGAGTGGCAGGATCCGCGCCATGCCGCCGCCTCGCATCCTTCTCCGCCGCCTCGTCTGCCTCGCCCTGGCGCCACTGGTCGCCGCCTGCGGACCCGGGGTGGCGGCATCCCCCCTCTCGGCGCCGGCGAACCACCGCGGTCCGGCGGCGTCCCCCAGCGCCGGGATCGCGGTTGGCGACGACCGCCTCCAGGTGCTTCCCGGCGGAATCGCCAGCTTCAGCCTCATCGCCGCGGTCATCAGCGGCGCCCGGCGCAGCGTCGACGTCGAGATGTATGAGTTCGGTCGCCGCGACCTGGCCGATGCGCTGATCGCCGCTCACGCCCGCGGCGTCGCGGTCACCGTCATCGACGACCCCACCGTCGACGTCACCGCGCTCACCGCCGCCCGCCTGCGCGCCGCGGGCATCGACGTCCTCGACTACCCGGTGCGGGCCCAGATGATCGACCACGTCAAGCTGTTGGAAGCCGACGACGACGTCGCCGTCATCGGCGGCATCAACTGGGGAACCGGCTCGGCCGGCAACCACGACTTCGACGCACTGGTGCATGGACCGGTGGTCGGCAACCTCCACCGCGTCTTCCTTCGCGACCTCACGACGGCGGGGCGGCAGGCGGCAGTGCCACCGCCGCAACCGGATCGCGGCATCCTCGTCGCGAGCACCCTGCCCGCGGACGAGATCCGCCCGCTCGCCCTACAGCTCATCGAGACGGCGCAGAGCCGCATCGACCTCGAGCTCTACGTGCTCACCGACACCGGGGTCGTCCACGCCCTCGAGCGTGCCCGTGCCCGCGGCGTCACGATCCGCCTGCTGCTCGATCCCTCGCAGCGGCCGAGCGACGCCGCCGCCGCCGAGCTCCGCCAGGCGGGCGTCGACGTCCGCATCTACCGCAGCCACGGAGAGAAGCTGCACGCCAAGGCCGGCATCGCCGACGGGCGCCGCGTGCTGTTCGGCTCGTGCAACTGGACGCGGAGCGGCTTCCTGCACAACCACGAGCTCGATATCGAGATCCTCGACTCGCCCGCGGTGGCGAATGCCTTCGAGGCCTCGGTCGACGCCGACTGGTCGGCGGCGGCCTAAGCGAAGGGGCGCGTCAGCGGGAGAGCGGGCTCAGTCGCCGGTCAGGTCGTGGCCGGTCATCGCCGCAGGGATGGGCAGGTCCATCGCGGACAGCACGGTGGGAGCGACATCCTGCAGCCCTCCTCCGGTGCGAAGCGATCGCGCGCCGGTGCCGCAGAGCAGCACCGGAACCGGGCTGGTGGTGTGCGCCGTCAGCGGCGACCCGTCGCGGGGATCGCGGTTGCGTTCCGCGTTGCCGTGGTCGGCGGTCATCAGCAGGCCGCCGCCGGAGGCCAGGACGGTCTCCGCGATGCGGCCGATGCAGCCGTCAACGGTCTCCACGGCGCGCACCGTCGCCTCGAGGTGACCGGTGTGGCCGACCATGTCGGCGTTGGCGAAGTTGATGATCACCAGTGCGTCGTCGCCACCTCGGAGCCGCTCCACCACGGCCTCGGTGATGGGATGGGCGCTCATCTCGGGCACCAGGTCATACGTCGCCACCTTGGGCGACGGCACCAGTAGCCGGTCCTCGCCGAGGAACGGTGGCTCGTGGCCGCCGTTCACGAAGTAGGTCACGTGGGCGTACTTCTCGGTCTCGGCGATGTGGAACTGGCGCAAGCCGGCGCGGCTCACCACCTCGGCCAGGGTGTCGTCCACGTCCTGCTTGGGAAAGGCCACCGCCGCCGGCAGGCCAGCCTCGTACTCGGTGAAGGTGACGAAGCAGAGGTCTCGTGGCATCCGCGACCGGTCGAAGCTGGTGAAGTCATCGTCGAGCAGTGCATGGCAGAGCTGCCGGGCGCGATCGGGGCGGAAGTTGAAGAAGATCACCGAGTCGCCGTCATCGATGCGCACCGGGGCGGTGCCGTCGGGGACGATGGAGACCGGCTCGAGGAACTCATCGGTGACCGAGGCTCGGTAGCTGGCCTCGACGTACTCCACCGGGTCCCAGGCAACGCCGCTGCCGGCGCCGGCGACCACCTCATAGGCGCGGGAGGTGCGATCCCAGCGCCGGTCGCGATCCATGGCGTAGTAGCGACCGCTCACCGAGACGATACGGCCGCTACCGATCCGCTGCAGCCCCTCGCGGAATCGAGCGACGAATCCCGCCGCGCTGGTGGGCGGCTCGTCGCGACCGTCGGTGAAGGCGTGGAAGTACACCCGCCTCAGGCCACGCCGCTGCGCCAGCTCGGCGAGGGCGAGACCGTGATCCATGTGGCTGTGGACTCCGCCCGGCGAGACCAGGCCCAGGCAGTGCAGCGCGGTGCCGTTGCGGCGCGCCCGGTCGACCGCCTCGCGGAGCGCGGGGTTGTCGAAGAAGGTGCCGGTCTCGATGGCGCGGGTGATGCGCGGCAGGTCCTGGAAGACGACCCGGCCGGCGCCGATGGTGAGGTGCCCGACCTCGGAGTTCCCCTGCTGCCCCGGCGGCAGCCCGACCGCTTCGCCACTTGCCTCGACCAGCGCGCTGGGCCACTGCTCGCTCAGGCGATCGAGATTGGGAGTCGCGGCCGCGGCGATTGCGTTGCCGTAGACGTCGGGGTTGTATCCCCAACCGTCGCATATCACCAGCACGAAGGGGCGGACGGCGCTCACGTGATCGCTCCCGAACGCGCGGCAGCGACGATGATGGCGAAGAACTCGGCCGGGTTCAGGCTCGCGCCACCCACTAGGCCGCCGTCGATGTCGTGCTCGCCGAAGAGTGCGGCGGCGTTCTCGCCGGTGACGCTCCCGCCGTAGAGGATCCGCTGGCGCTCGCCATCCGCCGCCGGATCGAGCTCGTCGAGCAGGGTGCGGATCACATGGCACACCTCCTGCGCATGCTCGGGCGTGGCCGTGTGCCCGGTGCCGATCGCCCAGACCGGTTCGTAGGCCACGACGCAGCGCTCGAGCTCGGCGAGGCAAACGCCCTCGAAGGCCGCGGAGATCTGCCGGCGCACGACGTCGATGGTGCTGCCACGTTCGCGCTCGTCCAGCGTCTCCCCCACCGCGACGATCACTCGCAGGTCGTGCGTCAGTGCGCGTCGCAGCTTGTGGGACACCTGCTCGTCGGTCTCGCCCAGGAGGTGACGGCGCTCGGAGTGGCCGACCAGGACGTAGTCGCACCATCCCGACAGCGAGGCCGGCGAGATCTCACCGGTGTAGGCGCCGGCGTCCTCCCAGAACGCGTCCTGGGCGCCGAGCGCGAAGCGCCCGCCGAGAGCGTCGTAGAGCGGCCACAGGTGGGTGAAGGGCGGAAGCACCGCGACCTCGACTCCGTCTGGCAGGGCCAGCGCCCGTAGCTCGGACGCCAGCGCCAATCCCTCGGGGACGGTGGTGTTCATCTTCCAGTTGCCGGCCACCAGCGGGATGCGGGCCGCGTTCATCGCTGCGGTGACCGCAACGCCGCCACCCCGGGAAGGTCACGGCCCTCGAGAAACTCCAGCGTGGCGCCTCCGCCGGTGCTCACGTGGGTGATCCTGTCCCCGACGCCGACCGCCTCCACCGCCGCGGCGAGATCACCTCCACCGATCACGCTGACCGCGTCGCTGGCGGCGAGCGCACGCGCCACGGCCCGGGTTCCCTGGGCGAACTGCTCGATCTCGTAGATGCCGAGCGGCCCGTTCCATACCACCGTGCCGGCCGCCGCACAGCTCTTGCTGATCAGGGCCACGGTGTCGGGGCCGACGTCCACCACGGTGCGATCAGCGGGAATCTCCTTCCAGGCGACCACCGCGGTGGTCGCACCGGCCGCCGGCGCGCTGGCGACGACCAGGTCGACCGGCAACCGGAGGTCGCAACGCGAGTCGCGCACCTGCTCGAGCAGGCCGGCCGCCACCGGAACCTGGTCCTCCTCGACCAGGGACGTCCCCGTCTCCTCCCCCAGCGCCCGGTAGAAGGTGCACGCCATCGCCCCGCCGATCCAGAGCTCGTCGACCAGCGACACCAGGTTGCGGATGACTCCGATCTTGCTCGAGATCTTGGCGCCGCCGATGATCGCCACCAGCGGACGCCGTGGCGATTCGAGCACCCCGCCCAGCACCTCCAGCTCGCGTCCCATCAGCAGGCCGGCTGCCGAGGGAAGATGATGGGCGACGCCCTCGGTCGATGCATGGGCACGGTGCGCGGTGCCGAAGGCGTCGTTGACGTACGCGTCGGCAAGCGCCGCCATCCGCGCCGCGAAGGCGGGATCGTTGGCCTCCTCGCCCGGCTCGAAGCGGACATTCTCGAGCATGCCGACCTCGCCGTCGCGCAGCGACGACACCAGCTTCTGGGCGGAGGGCCCGACCACGTCGGCGGCGACGGGCACCTTCTCACCGATGAGCTCACCCAGCCGCCGCGCCACCGGCGCCACCCGCAGGTTGTCGACCACTGTCCCCCTGGGGCGGCCCAGGTGGGTCACCAGCAGGATCTTCGCCCCGCGCCGGCGGAGGGTCTCGATCGTCGGCAGCGAGGCGCGGATCCGCCGGTCATTGACGATCCGAGAGTCCTCCATCGGGATGTTGAAGTCGACTCTGACGAGAACGCGGCGACCCTCGACCTGGAGGTCGTCGAGTCCCCTGACCCGGGTGCCGTGGGCCGCTGCGGTCACGTCTCCCGAGTTACAACCGGCCGGCCATGTAGTCGACCAGGTCGACGACGCGGCACGAATAGCCCCACTCGTTGTCGTACCAGGCCAGCACCTTGACGGTGCGGTCGCCGATCGCCAGCGTCAGCGGCGCGTCGACGATCGACGAGTGGCTGTCGTGGAGGAAGTCCGCCGACACCAGCTCCTGGTCGGTCACGGCAAGGATTCCCGCCAGTGCGCCATCCGCCGCCTCGCGCAACTCGGCGTTGACGTCGTCGGCGGAGGCCGTCTTGCCCAGCGTCGCGGTCAGGTCGACCAGGCTCACGTCGGGCACCGGCACCCGCAGCGCCATGCCGGTGAACCGCCCCTTGAGCTCCGGCATCACCAAGGCCACCGCCTGGGCGGCACCGGTGCTGGTCGGGATGATCGCGGCAGCTGCGGCGCGGGCCCGCCGCAGGTCCTTGTGCGGCCCGTCGAGAAGCATCTGGTCGCTGGTGTAGGCGTGCACGGTGGTCATCAGCCCGTTCTCGATGCCGAAACTGTCGTGCAGCACCTTGGCCACCGGCGCGAGGCAGTTGGTGGTGCACGACGCGTTGGAGACGATGTGGTGCTGGGCCGGATCGTAGGCGGCCTGGTTGACCCCCATGCAGATGGTGATGTCCTCATTCTTGGCCGGTGCGCTGATCACCACCTTGCGCGCTCCCGCATCGAGGTGGCCGCGCGCCTTGGTGGCGTCGGTGAAGAGGCCGGTCGACTCGATGACGATGTCGACACCGAGGTCGCCCCACGCCAGGCGTTGTGGCTCGCGCTCGGCCAGCACCTGCACCCGCTGGCCATCGACCTGCAGGTGGTCGCCGTCGACCTGGACGGTGCCGGGATAGCGGCCCAGGATGGTGTCGTACTGGAGCAGATGACCGAGGGTGTTCGCCGAGGTGATGTCGTTGACAGCGACGACCTCGAAGCTCGAGCCGTTCTGGCGAGCGGCGCGGTACACGTTGCGCCCGATACGCCCGAAGCCGTTGATGCCAACCTTCACGGTCATCGTGTTTCTCCCCGCGAACTCAGGGAACTCCGTCGCGAGCCTACCACTCCCCTCACCGCCGGCCGCGGCCGCCATCGAGATCCGCGGTGACGAGCAGGCGGCGGAGCCGATCGGCCATGGCCGACCGGCTGCAGCCGGCGCGGCCTGCGAGGCGATCGAGGCTGTCGCGAGGATGGCGCTGACGGAGGACGGCGGCCTCGCGCAGCGCCGGAGGCAGCGCCTGCCAGCGCTCCTGGTCGTCGCTGAGCCGGCGGATCGCCCGGGCCTGGAGAACCGCCGCGGCCACGGTGCGGCGGAGGTTGGCGGTCTCGCTGTTGAGGCTGCGGTTGACCTGCGACCGGAGGTCGCGCACCACCCGGCCTTCCTCGAATCGAAGCCGTCCGGTCTGGGCGCCGATGGAGCTGAGCAGCGCCGCCACGCCCTCGGCCGACCGCACCGCCAGAAGCGGCCGGCCGCGCCGGGTCAGCGCCACCGCGCTGACGCCGAGACCGACGGCGTCCCGGCACAGCCATTCCGCTCCCGCGCTGCTGGCGCAGAGGATCTCCAGCTGGGGAGCCGCGTCGGGCTGCGACACCGCTCCGCCGGCGAGAAAGGCTCCGCGCAACCGCGACCGGGCACAGCACGACCCGTCTCCCGCAGCGGCCTCCGGCTTCCCGCCGGCCACCACGCGGTAGCGCGAGCGCCGCGGCGCCCGCACCCGCTCGACGTGGGCGGGGCGGTGGTCGGCGTGGAGCGTCTGCAGCGCGGCTCGCGCGGTCACCGCGCGGGTGGTCGAAAGCTCGGACCCCGCGTCGTTCTCATCGGGCGCGGCCGTCAGCTGCATACCCTCGAGCAGCGCCGCTCGGCAGCAGGGCAGCGGGGGCACGTGCGGCGCCAGCTCGGCCACCACCTGCGAGGTGAACGAGGTGATCACCGCGGGTCCGGACGCTCGACATCGCGGTGACGCAGGTCGACCTCGATGCCCTGCTGGCGCAGCTGCTGTGCCAGCGCCTCCGCCATCACCACCGACCGGTGCCGCCCGCCGGTGCAGCCGACAGCGACACGGAGCCCGTTGTGTCCACGATCGCGACCGCGCTGGAGGGTCCATCCCAGGAGACTGGCGAGCCGCTGGATGAAGTCCCCGGCAGCCGCCTGGCGCATCACGAACTCGCGAACCGGCTCCTCCAGACCGGTCAGCGGTCGCAGCTCGGGCACCCAGAAGGGGTTGTCGAGAAACCGCACGTCGACCACCCAGTCGGCGTCGGAGTTCGGGCCGTGCTTGTAGCCGAAGCTGGACACCGCGCAGCGCGGGGCGGTGCGATCGATGTCAGCCACGACCAGCAGGATCCTCCAACTACAACAGCTCCCTGAGCCGCAGGGCCACGGTGCGCGGGATGCCGGGCACCGACATCAGCTCGTCGACGGTGGCCTCGCGAATGCCGTCGATGCTGCCGAAGCGCCGCAGCAGTGCCCGCCGGCGCACCGGTCCCAGCCCGGGCACGACGTCGAGACGGGAGCGCAACGCCGCCTTGCCGCGACGGGCGCGGTGGCGGGTGATGGCGAAGCGGTGAGCCTCGTCGCGCACGCGCTGCAGCAGGAAGAGCGTGGGACTGTCGTGGGGGATCAGGATGGGAGCCGCGGCATCGGGCCGGAAGAGCTCCTCGTTGCGCTTGGCGAGGCCGAAGCTCGGGATGTGACTCAGCCCCGCCGCCGCCATCACCTCGCGCGCCGCGCTCAGCTGTCCCTTGCCGCCGTCGATCAGCACCAGGTCGGGAAGGATGCCGAAGCTGTCCTCGCCGGCCGCGGCCCGTCGCCGCCGGCGCCGCCCGCGAGGACCGCCGCCGGCGACACCGTTGCCCGATTCCGCCACCCCCAGCTCGTCCCCGCCGCCATCGAGACCGCCGTTGCTCCCCGCCGGGTCGTCGACCGCGACGTCGCCACCGGTCTGCGCGACGTCGTCGACGCCCTCCTCGGCAGCGGCGCGGAGGTAACGGGTGAACCGCCGGCGCAGCGTCTCCTGCATCGAGGCAACGTCGTTGGATCCCTCGACCGTCCGGATGCCGAAGTGCCGGTAGTGCGCCGATCGCGGCCGTCCGTCCTCGAAGACAACCATCGAACCCACCGAGTTGGTTCCCATCGTGTTGCTGATGTCGTAGCACTCGATGCGGCGAGGCAGGTCGGGGAGATCCAGTCGCGCCTGCAGGTCGGCGAGCAACGCCTCGGTGCGGTCGGCGTCGAAGTCGGCCTTGATGCGCGCCTGTCCGAGGGCGGTGCGCGCCGTCTCGCGCGCCTGATCCACCAGCTCGCGCATCGGCCCGCGCTGCGGCACCCGAAGGTCGACCGGGCCGCCACGCTGGGCGGTGAGGAAGTCGGCCAGGACTTCGGGCTCGTCGAGCTGGTCGGAGACCAGCACCACGCGCGGCACCTGGGTGGCACTGCCATAGTACTGGGAGACGAAGCTTCCCAGGCAGGCGCCGGCGGCGAGGTCGGCGACGCCCTCGAGCTCGTAGGTCTCCATGCCCGTCACCTTGGCTTCGCGCACCGACAGCACCGCCACCATGCCGCGCCCCCCCTCGAGGGCGATGGCCAGGCAGTCCTGCTCCTTGCGACCCCCGTGGATCATCTTCTGCCGCTGGGCGATGCGATCCACGGCCCGGAGCCGGTCGCGATGGCGCGCCGCCGCTTCGTAGTCGAAATGGGCGGCGGCCTCCTCCATCTGGCGGTGCAGCTGAGCGGTCAGCACCGCCGACCGGCCCTCCATGAACATCTCCACCTGGTCGAGCAGCCGCCCGTAGTCGTCGGAGCCGATCAAGCCTTCACAGGGGCCGCTGCAGCGCTTGATGTGGTAGTCGAGGCAGACCCGGCCGCGGCGGAAGATCTCGTCGCTGCAGGTGCGGAAGGGGAAGATGGCTCGCAGCGATTTGACGGTGGTGCGCAACGACTGGGCGCTGGTGTAGGGGCCGAAGTAGCGAGCACCGTCGCGGGCCATCCGGCGTGAGTAGTAGGGACGCGGGAACAGGGTGGCCCGGGCCGCTGCCTCGCCGCGAGGCAGCCGCTCCTCCTCGCGTGCCGTTCCCGGGGCGGCGACATCGTGCATCCCGGGCCGGGGGATCTTCAGGTAAAGATAGTTCTTGTCATCCTTGAGGCGAACGTTGAAGCGCGGACGGTAACGTTTGATCAGGGTGTTCTCGAGGATCAGCGCCTCGCGCTCGTTGAGGCAGGCGATCACCTCGAAGTCGAAGACCCGGTCGACCAGCTGCCGGGTCCGCAGGGGAAGCGAGTCGAGACCGGCGAAGTAGGAGCGCAGGCGGCTGCGCAGGTTGGCCGCCTTGCCGACGTACATCACCCGCGCCCCGAGGTCGCGCATCAGGTAGACGCCCGCCGACTCGGGGGCGGCCCGCAGCCGCTCGCGGAGCAGCTCCGGCTCGTCGATGAGCCGCGCCGCCCGCTTGCTGGTCACCTCCGCCATGCCATCCATTGTGGCGCTCAGCCCGCTTCCGCCCTCTCCAGCTCGGCCAGGAAGGTCGCCTCGTCGAGCACCCGCACCCCGAGGCGCTGCGCCTTGTCGAGCTTGCTGCCCGGGGAGGCGCCGGCCACCACCGCGGCGGTCTTGCGACTGACGCTGGACGAGGGGGTCGCTCCCAGCCCACGAAGGCGCGCCTCGGCTTCGGGTCGGGTCATGGAGTCGAGAGTGCCGGTGATCACCCAGGTCTGCCCCGACCAGGGGCCGGGGCCGGCGGTCTCGACCTCCGCGGACAACCCGACCCCGCGCAGCTTGGCGAGCAGCTCCCGGCCCGGATCCGAGGCGAACCAGACGGCGACGTGGTGCGCCACCACCGGGCCGATTCCCTCGGTTTCCAGCAGCTCCTCCTCCGAGGCGCCGGCCAGCGCCTCGAGACTGCCGAATCGCTCTGCCAGGGCGTGCGCGGTGTGCTCGCCGACGTGGCGGATGCCGAGGGCGTTGATCAGCTGGGGCAGGGCCACGCGACGCCGGGAGTCGATGCTGCGCAGCAGGTTGTCGGCGCTCTTGTCGGCGAAACCTTCAAGGGTGAGTAGCTGCTCGCGGGTCAGGCGGAAGATATCGGCGGCGTCGGCGACATACCCGGCGTCGACCAGCTGGTCGATGATCGCCTCCCCCAACCCCTCGATGTACATCCCGGCCCGCGACGCGAAGTGGCGCAGGCGCTCGCGTCGCTGCGCCGGGCAGAGCGGGTTGAGGCAGCGGCGCACCACCTCTCCCTCCTCGCGCTCGAGCGGCTGGTCACAGGCAGGACATCGATCGGGCATCATCCAGGCTTTCGCGCCCTTGGGCCGCCTCTCGAGGATCACACCCGCGATCTCGGGGATCACGTCGCCCGCCTTGTGGAGAAGCACCGTGTCGCCGATGCGGATGTCCTTGCGCGCCACCTCGTCCTCGTTGTGCAGGGTGGCGCGGCGCACCGTACTGCCCGCGACCAGCACCGGCTCCAGCACCGCCACCGGCGTCGCCGCGCCGGTGCGGCCCACCCCGACCACGATGTCGTGCAACAGGGTCTCCACCTCCTCGGGGGGAAACTTGTAGGCCACCGCCCAGCGCGGCGACCGCGACACCGCGCCCAGCTCCGCCTGCTGCGCCAGCGAGGCCACCTTGATCACCACACCGTCGGTCTGGTAGTCCAGCTCGTGCCGCTCTTCTCGCCACCTCTCCATATAGGTGCCGATTTCGTCCGCCGATTCGACGCGCCGCGCGTGCGGGTTGATGCGGAATCCGAGGCGCCGCAGCAGATCGAGCACGCCGTCCTGGGTGGTGACCGACGCCGGGGTCGGCTCGATCGAGTACATGAAGCTCGCCAGCCCTCGCCGCGCGGTGATGCGGCTGTCGAGCTGGCGGACGGCGCCGGCGGCGGCGTTGCGCGGATTGGCGTAGCGCGGTTTGCCCTCCTCCTCGAGCTGCGCGTTGAGCGCGGCGAAGCGGCTCTTCGGGAGGTACGCCTCACCGCGCACCTCGAACTCGGCGACGAGCTTTTCCTCGACCTGACGCAGCACCTGGGGGATGGAGCCGATGGTGCGCAGGTTGGCGGTCACCTCCTCTCCCTCGACGCCATTGCCACGAGTAGCGCCGCGCACCAGCCGGCTGTCGCGATAGGTGAGCGCGATCGCCAGCCCGTCGATCTTCAGCTCGCACACGTACCCGTCGGCGGTGCCGACCTGGCGCTCGACGCGACGGATGAACTCGCCGACCTCCTCGGGACTGAAGGCGTTGGCCAGCGAGAGCATCGGGGTGCGGTGCCGGACCCGGGTGAAGCCCTCGGCGGGCGCGCCCCCGACTCGCTGGGTCGGAGAGTCGGGAGCCTGCAGCTGCGGGTAGCGCGTCTCGAGGTCGATGAGCTCGCGGAGCAGCTTGTCGTACGCCGCGTCGGAGATCTCGGGGTCGTCGAGAACGTAGTAGCGATGACCGTGGTGATCGAGCTGGGTGCGCAGCTCCTCTGCCCGGGCGCGAGCCTGCTCGGGGACTGCCGTGGTCACGCCTGCAACAGGGTCAGCTGCGCGTCGGCGACGGCGAAGATTTTCACCCCCGCGGTGTCGAACATGATCACCACCTCCTCGCCGGAGCGGGTCATGGTGCTCTTGAGGATGGTGCCTTCGCCGTAGCTGCCATGGGCCACCCGCATGCCGTCGCGGAAGCGCTGCGGAGCGATGTCGACAGGATTGGGATGGACCGCGTGAGCGTGCAGCGCCTGACGCACCGCACCCGGCGCTCGCGGGTCCTGCGGTGCGCCCCCCGGCCGCCGCCCCATCTGCAGCACCTCCTCAGGGAGGTCGGAGAGAAAGCGCGAGGTCTGCGCCACCTGGGCCGAGCCGTAGAGATGGCGCCGGAACGCGTGCAGCAGGTAGAGACGGTCGCGGGCGCGGGTGATGCCCACATACATCAGGCGGCGCTCCTCGGAGACTCCCTTGTCGCCCTCCTCGAGCGCACGGAGATGAGGAAGCAGACCCTCCTCCAGGCCGGCGATGAAGACGATGGGGAACTCCAGGCCCTTGACCTGGTGCAGGGTGATCAGGGTGACGCCGGTTCCCGACAGGTCCAGGCTGTCGACGTCGCTGACCAGGGCCACGTTCTCGAGGAACTGGCTGAGACCCTCGGGAGGCGGCACATCACCGTACTCGGCCGCGAGTCCGCGAAGCTCGACGACGTTGGACCAGCGCTCCTCCCCCTCGGGTGTCCGATCGCGGAGCATCGCCGCGTAACCGGTCTCGTCGAGGATGCGCTCGATCAGGTCGGGGAGGGCCAGCTGCCCGGACAGGGTGCGCATCCGCTCGATCAGCTCGGCGAAGCCTCGCAGCGCGGTGAGTGCGCCGGCGCCGAGTCCCTCCGCTTCGTCAAGCCGCGCCACCGCCTCGAACGGCGAGATCCGGCGCCGTCGTGCCAGCCGCTCGACCTCGGCCACCGTTTTGTCGCCGATCTTCCGGCGGGGAACGTTGACCACCCGGCTGAAGGACACCGCGTCGCGGGGATTGGCAACCAGTCGCAGATAGGCGAGCACGTCCTTGATCTCGCGCCGCTCGTAGAAGCGCTGCCCGCCGACCAGCCGGTAGGGCGTCCCGCGGCGCAGCAGGCAGTCCTCGAAGGCGCGCGACTGGGCGTTGGTGCGATAGAGGATGGCGCAGTCGGAGAGCGAGTAGCCCTCGCTTCCCACCAGCGACTCGATCTCGGCGCAGACCGCCAGCGCCTCCTCCTGCTCGTCGTACACCGAGATCAGCCGGACCGGTGCTCCCCCATCGCGATCGGTCCACAGCTGCTTGGCGGCACGCGCCTCGTTGTGACGGATCACGTGGTGGGCGGCGTCGAGGATGGTCTGGGTGCTGCGGTAGTTCCGCTCGAGGGTGATCTTCAACGCGTCCGGATAGTCGCGCTCGAAGTCGAGGATGTTGCGAACGTCCGCGCCCCGGAACTGGTAGATCGACTGATCATCGTCGCCCACAACGGTGAGGTTGCGATGTCTCTCGGCCAGCAGCTTGGTGAGCACGTACTGCGCGTGGTTGGTATCCTGGTACTCGTCGACGAAGATGTGCCGGAAGCGCCACTGGTAGGACTCGCGCACGGCGTCGGTCTCCCGGAGAAGGCGAACGCTCATCAGCAGCAGGTCGTCGAAATCGAGGGCGCCGGCGATGCGCATCTCGCGCTCGTATGCGGTGTAGACCCGGGCCACCTGGGCGGTGAAATATCCGGCCGGGGCGGCAGCATAGGCTTCGGCGTCGATCAGCTCGTTCTTGGCGGCGCTGATCGCGTGACCTACCTGGGAGGGGGGATAGCGCTTCTCATCGACCCCAGCGGTTTGCATGGCGCGGCGGAGCGCGGTCTGCCGGTCGGCCTCGTCGTAGATGGTGAAGTCACGGGCGATGCCGATGGCCGACCCGTCGCGGCGCAGCAGCCGCACGCCGAGGGCGTGAAAGGTTCCGAGCCACATGCCGCCGATGCTTCCGCCCAGCAGTTCCTCGACCCGCGAGCGCATCTCCCGGGCCGCCTTGTTGGTGAAGGTGACGGCGAGGATGTCCTCGGCGTGCGCGCGTCCGGTGGCGATGACGTGGGCGATGCGATGGGTGAGCACTCGCGTCTTGCCGCTGCCGGCGCCGGCGAAGATCAGCAGGGGTCCATCGGGGGCCTCGACGGCACGCCGCTGGGCCTCGTTGAGACCCTCCAGCAGCGGAACGATGCCGGCCGTGGTCAGGGGGTTACGGTGACAGCGTCCGGGGCGGACGCGCTCGGCTGGTCGGAGGACACGAGCACCGCCGTGTAGCCCGCCGGACGCCGATCGCCGAGCAGGTCGTTGCGCGGCGTGCGCCGGCGAGAGCGGGCGACGTCGGCGAGATCGACGTCGGCGACCAGCAGTGCCTCGCCGTCGCGCGACGCCGGCCCGGCAACCGGCCAGCCATCGGCGGCGACGATGATCGAGGATCCGAGGAAGGGGACGCCCCGCTCGGTACCGATGCGGTCGGCGCAGGCCATGACCACACCGTTCTGCGCCGCCGTGGCCATGGCCACATAGTTGGCCTGGCAGTAACCGTGCTGGTCGAAGACCGTCCGCTTGAACGACGCGACCCAGTTCGTCGGCAGTGCCACGATCTCCGCGCCCGACAGCGCCAGCGCCCGTGCCGCCTCGGGGAACCAGAGGTCGAAGCAGATGATCATGCCGACGCGACCGAAGGGCAGGTCGACCAGTGGCAGCTCACCGCCCGGGGCGAACCACGACCTCTCGTCGTTGTACAGGTGCAGCTTGCGATAGGTGGCGAGTCGCCCCGAGGGTCCCAGCAGCACCGCGCTGTTGTAGCGCTCTCCGCCAGCCCGCTCGTCGAGACCGGTGACGACATGGATACCGCGCTGGCGACAGAGCGATGTCAGCGCCTGCACCGTCGCGCCGGTGTCGGCGTCTTCGGCGCAGGCCTCCGCCTCCTCGACGGAATCGAAGGTGTACCCGCTGCTGGCCAGCTCGGGGAGCACCACCAGCTGCGCTCCCGCGTCGGCGGCGGCGGTGGCCCAGCGCGATGCCAGCTGGCGATTGCGCTCGACCTCACCGACGTGCGGCTCGTACTGAGCCACCGCGATGCGGACAGGTCGTTCCGGGCTTGGTCCGCTCATGCTCCTACGCTACCGCAGCCACCCCGGAAACGCCCCCATCCGTCAGAAGTCCATGTCGTCGTCCATGCCGCCCATGCCGCCCATGCCGCCCATGCCGCCCATGCCGCCCATGCCACCCATGCCACCCATGCCGCCCATGCCTCCCATGTCGCCCATGCCGTGGCCGTGGCCGGCGTGGCCGGCGTGGCCGGCCTCCTCGGGCTCGGGAGCCTCGGCGATGAGCGCCTCGGTGGTGAGCATGATCGAGGCGATGGAGGCGGCGTTGATCAGCGCGGTGACCACCACCTTGACCGGGTCGACGACGCCGTGCTCGACCAGGTCGCCGTACTCTTCGCGCTCGGCGTCGAAGCCCTCGGTGGGCCCCATCTCGAGGACGTGATTGACCACCACCGCACCCTCGTGGCCGGCGTTGGTGGCGATCACCCGCAGCGGGGCCTCGAGGGCATGGCGGACGATCCGCGCCCCCGTCGCCTCGTCACCGGTGAGCGTCAGGGCGTCGATCGCGGGACGGCTGCGCAGCAGGGACACCCCGCCGCCAGGGACGATGCCGTCCTCGACCGCCGCGCGGGTCGCCGCCAGCGCATCCTCGACTCGCGCCTTGCGCTCCTTCATCTCGACCTCGGTGGCGGCACCGACCTTGAGAACGGCGACGCCGCCGACCAGCCGTGCCAGCCGCTCCTGCAGCTTCTCGCGATCCCAGTCGGAGTCGGTCTCCTCGATCTGCTGCTTGATCTCGGCGCAGCGGGCGTCGATCGCCGCCCTGTCACCGGCGCCCTCGACCACGGTGGTGTCGTCCTTGGTCACCACGACGCGGCGAGCGCGGCCGAGCTGCTCGAGCCGGGTGTTCTCCAGCCGCAGACCCCGCTCCTCGCTGATCACCTCGCCGCCGGTGACCACGGCGAGGTCCTGGAGCATCGCCTTGCGGCGATCACCGAAACCCGGAGCCTTGACGGCGACGGCGCGGAAGGTGCCGCGCAGCTTGTTGACCACCAGGGTGGCGAGGGCCTCGCCCTCGACATCCTCGGCGACCACGAGCAGCGCGCGGCCGGCCTGCATCACCCGTTCGAGCACCGGCAGCAGGTCGTTGACCGCGCTCACCTTGCGGTCGGTGATGAGAATCAGGGGGTCCTCGAGCACCGCCTCCATGGTCTGGGGATCGGTGACCATGTGCGGCGAGATGTAGCCGCGGTCGAACTGCATCCCCTCGACCACCTCGACCTCGGTCTCCATCCCCTGGCCATCCTCGACCGAGATCACGCCGTCGCGGCCGACCCGGTCGAAGGCGTCGGCGATCATCTCGCCGATGGTCTCGTCACCGGCGCTGATGGCGGCAACTCTGCGGATGTCCTCGCGACCGCTGACCGGGGTGCCGCCGGCGCGCACCGCGTCGGCCACCGCATCCGCGGCCGCCAGGATACCGACGCGCAGCGACACCGGCGAGGCGCCGGCGGCGAGGTTGTGCAGCCCCTCGGCGATCATCGAGCGCGCCAGCACGGTGGCGGTGGTGGTGCCGTCGCCGGCGACGTCGTTGGTCTTGGTGGCGACCTCCTTGACCAGCTGCGCCCCCATGTTCTCGAAGTGGTCCTTGAACTCGAGGTCGCGGGCAATGGTCGCGCCGTCGTTGGTGATCTGGGGTGGTCCGAACTTCTTGTCCAGCACCACGCTGCGCCCGCGAGGGCCGAGGGTGACGGAGAGGGCGTCGGCGAGCGCGTCGACGCCGCGCATCAGCGCCTCACGAGCGTCGACGTCGTAGCGGAGCTGCTTGGCCGGCATCGAGACGCGTTACTTCTTGCCGTTGGCGACGACGGCGAGGATGTCCTTCTCGGACAGGATCAGGTACTCGACGTCGTCGATCTTGACCTCACTGCCGGCGTACTTCGCGAAGATCACCTTGTCGCCGACGGTGACGTCGAGGGCGACGCGCTGGCCGCTCTGCTCGTTGAAGCGACCGTTGCCCACCGCCTCGACCAGGCCCTCCTGGGGCTTCTCCCTGGCCGTGTCCGGGAGCACGATGCCGCTCTTGGTGACCTCCTCGCGCTCGAGGGGCTTGACGACGACACGATCGGCGAGAGGACGCAGGTTCAGGGCCACAGGTTCAGACCTCCTCCACAGATGGAAAACGCTCAGGCTGCTGGACGGTGCCCTGGCGCGGGCGGCCCCAGGGCGCTAGCACTCACAGACAGAGAGTGCTAACACTCTACTCGACCGAGTGCCAGAGGGGCAAGGGCGGGGCTGCCGCCACCCCCGTCAGGCGCCGGCGGCGTGGAGCAGCAGGTCGGTGGCGTACCCGGCCAGGAAGCCCGCCAGGATGCCCATCCCCGCGACGTGGTGGGCGCCGATCTTGCGGCCCGCATGCTGCAGCTCGCCGATGACGTAGACGATCGCCCCCGCCGCCAGGGCGAGGAAGAGCACCGAGACGGCCGCGCTCTGGAAGGGGTACCCGGCCACCGCTCCCACCAGGGTGGGGCCGCCCCCGATCAGCCCCAGCAACCCGAGGAACCGCCAGGTAGGCCGGTGCCCGCTCAGCGGGGCGGTGATGCCGAACCCCTCGGTGATGTTGTGCAGCCCGAAGCCGATGACCAGCAGGTAGAGGAGCGAGTAGGTGCCGGCGCGGGCCGACTGGCCGATCGCCAGGCCTTCGGAGAAGTTGTGCAGACCGATGCCGACGGCGATCAGCAGGGCGACTCGCGCTGCCGGAGCAAGCGGCTCTCGCCGCTTGGCGGTGGCGGCGGGGAGGGCGACCGCCATCGCCATCGCCCCGGGGCCGCTGGGCATCCCCTTGCGACGCCGCCCCAGGGTGAAGCGCTCGAAGACGATCAGTCCGAGGACGCCGACGGTCAGCCCGGCGGCGAGCAGCGCCGCGTAGCCGGTTCCCCGGGCCCGGTCGTGATCGAGCGCACCGGTGATCGTCTCGCTGGCGCTGCGGATGACGTCGAAGAAGATGAAGAGCAGGATGCCGATCGAGGCCGCGTTGAGGAAGGACAGCCGCGCCGTCCCCGGCCGCCCGATCCGGGCCACCGGAAGCCCGAGGAGAATGGTGAAGCCGGCGACGGCACCAAGGCCGGCGGTCCCGGCGAAGCTCATCGACCTCCTCCTGTGGGCGCGCGCTCCGCGACCCGCGCAGACCCGTGGTTTTCTTAGGGTAGCCTAATCCCGACAAGCGGGGTCAAGCTTTCATCTCACAACGGTCGCAGAGCGACGTCGCGCGATCCCGGCCCGAAGTGCCGTCAGGCGAACTCGTCGAGCGCCGGATCGACGGTGAAGCCCAGCGGATCGCCGCCGCGACGCATCAGGCGCTGCCAGCCGGCCGCGCCCACCATGGCCGCGTTGTCGGTGCAGAGCGCCATCGGGGGGATCACCACCGCCCCGCCCAGCCGCTCGCGCACCGCCGCCCGGAGGGCCTGGTTGGCGGCCACGCCGCCCACCACCGCGACCCGCTCCGCCCCGGTGCGCTCCGCGGCCCGGACCAGTCCGGTGACCAGCTGGTCGACCGCGGCCGCCTGGAAGGAGGCCGCGAGGCCGGCCAGGGTCGCCGGGTCGCGCGGGGTTCCCGCCCCGGTGAGAGCGGCGGCACCGAGGTCGCGCACCGCGTAGCGGACGGCGGTCTTCAGGCCGCTGAAGGAGAAGCTACCCTCGAGGTGGGTGCGCGGTAGGGGGAACCGGCCGGGGTCGCCGGCGGCGGCGGCGCGCTCCACGGAGGGGCCACCCGGATAGGCCAGGCCGAGCATCCGCGCCACCTTGTCGAAGGCCTCACCGGCCGCGTCGTCGCGGGTGGCGGCGAGGTGCACCGCGTCGCCGTGGTCGCGAAGCAGGACCAGGTCGGTGTGGCCGCCGCTGACCACCAGGGCGAGAAACGGCGGCTCCAGTGACGGGTCGGCGAGCCAGGCACTGTAGACGTGACCGGCGAGGTGGGAGACGCCGACGACGGGGAGCCGGCGCGCCGCCGCCGCCGCCTGGGCATAACAGGTGCCGACCAGCAGGCATCCGGCCAGGCCCGGGCCGCGGGTGACCGCCATCGCCTCGAGGTCGTCCCATCCGCCAGGCAGGGCGTCGAGCGCCGCGTCGACCGTGGTAGCGATCACCTCCAGGTGGGCGCGAGCCGCCAGCTCGGGGACGACACCACCGTAGTCGGCGTGCAGCGCCACCTGCGACGCCACCACCGAGGAAAGCACCTCGCGCCCGTCACGCAGCACCGCGGCGGCGGTCTCGTCGCAGGAGGTCTCGATGGCGAGCAGATTCAACGAGGATATTCGTCGTTCGGCTCGGCACCGAGACCCGGGATGTCGAAGCCGCTGAGCAATCGCCGGAAGTTCCGCTTGAAGGCGGGGGCGTGGATGCTGTCGCTCCACATGATGATCGCGTCCTCACCGTTGTCGGTGTAGTACCCGCGACGCCGGCCGATGCACTTGAAGCCGAACGCTTCGTAGAGGCGGATGGCGTGGTCGTTGCTGTTGCGCACCTCCAGTGTCACCCACCGGGCTCCCAGGGTGTAGGCGCGCTGGATGAGCGCGGTGAGGAGGGCGCGGCCGTGTCCCTTGTGCTGGTCGCTGGCGCGCACGCCGATGGTGGTGACGTGCGCCTCGTCCAGCACCTTCCAGAGACCGCCATAGCCGACGATCTGACCGTCGTGGCGGAGCACGATGTAGCTGGCCTGGCGGTTCTGCGCGAGCTCGCGGTGGTAGGCGTTCTTGGGCCAGGGTGTCAGGAAGACTTCTCGTTCGATCGCCTGCACGAGGGGGATGTCATCCTCGCGCATGGGCTCGATGGTGAGCCGGGGAACAACCTGCAATGTCTTCGCCGCTGATGGACTCGATGAGGTGCCGCTGTGGTCACCCACGGTCATCATACGCGCGGCGGTGGCGTGCGACCGGCGACGCGCTGGTGACGTCCCGCACCCACAAAGACCTGCGTGAGGCGAGGGATGTCGAGCGGCGCCGCCGCCACCGCGGCGGCGGCGGCGGCGGCAAGGGCAGCGCCCGCCCTCTCCGGATGCGCCACGACGCCGGCCAGGTTGAGCGCGTCGAGGCTGACCGCCGGGCGGTCGGGAGTCGCCACCGCAGCGAGCTCGACCCTCACCGGTTCCGACTCGGCCCGCAGCACGCCACCCTCGCGCCGGTAGTCGGCGATGTAGGCCGCCCCGCGGCCGGCGTCGGCGACGGCGCGGACCCGCGGCAGCGCCGCGGGGGCGGCATGGGCAACCACCTCCAGCGATCCCACCCCGTGCACCGGAATCGACGCCGCCTGGGCCAGGCCGAGGGCGATGGCCATGGCGGCCCGCACCCCGGTGTAGGAGCCGGGGCCGACCGCCACCACCACCGCATCCACGCCGCCGGTGAGCAGCGGCCCGATCGCGGCGAGCAGCGCCTCGGCGGACCCGGTGCCGGTGGTGCGCCGCTCCTCCAGCAGCGACCCGCCGGCGTCGGCGACGACGGTCACGGCGCGCCGCCGGGCCGAGGCGTCCAACGCCAGGATCTTCATGTCGACGCCGCGCGCGACGAGAACGCGTCACGCAGGCGGGCGGGCGCCGTCGCCTCGATGGTGGCGATGCGGACGTCGGGGGACGGTGCCTCCAGGTGGATGCGCACCGGACGGTATGGGTCCAGGTCGGCGAGCTCGGCCCACTCGACGACCACCGCACCGCCGTCGAGCAGGTCGTCGAGGGCGAAGAGGGCGAGGTCCACCTCGGTGCCGAGACGGAACAGGTCGACGTGGTGCAGGGTGAGACGGCCGCCGCGATACACGCGGTGGAGGACGAAGGTGGGGCTCGCCACCCGCCCCGGGTCGCCGCCCAGCCCCGCGACCAGGCCGCGGACCAGCGTGGTCTTGCCGGTGCCGAGCTCGCCGCGAAGAGCCAGCAGGTCCCCGGACGCCACCGCCCGTCCGAGGTCGCGCCCCAGCGCCTCGGTGGCGACGGCCCCCACCAGCGAGCGGGCGAGCGGGGCGGGCCGATCCCGCGCGTCGCGCATCCGTCAGCGGAAGTGGCGGGCGCGCACCGCCGGTGGCCTGAGCTCGCGGCCCCCCCGACTGTCGAGCAGGCGCACGCCGGCGCCCTCGGTGAGCCGGCCCACCTCGGTCAGCGGTGCCAGGTGAGCGGGCCACGCGGTGTGCAGGCGTTGCTGCTCGCCGGGCGGCACCGCCAGCAGCAGTTCGAAGTCCTCACCGCCGCCGAGGGCCAGCTCCACCCAGTCGGTCGGAAAGGCGCTCGGGAGCGCCGCATCCACCGGGATCGCATCCAGCCACAGCTCGGCGGCGCACCCGCTGGCGCCGGTGGTCCGGGCGGCGTCGGCGAGCAGCCCGTCGCTGAGGTCGCCGCCGCAGCGCACCCCGGCCTCGGCCGCCAGGCGCCCCTCCACCAGCCGGGGCATCGGCTCGGTCTGAGCCCGGCGCCAGCGCTCGGCGTCGGCGGCGGCGATGCCCTCGGCCGCGGTTGGCTCGGTGAGCAGCCGCAACCCGGCGGCGGCGCGCCCCAGCACCCCGGTCACCAGCAGCACATCCCCGGCCCGACCGGCGTCGCGGCGGAGCATCGCCCCGGGGACCACCGTGCCGCCCGCCACCACGTCGAGCACGATGGGCCCGTCGCAGCGGCTGACGTCGCCGCCGAGGACCGAGCAGCCGACCCGCAGTGCCTCGTCGCACAGGCCCGCCTGGATGGCGAGCACGTCGTCCACCTGGGTCGCGGGCGGGGCGCAGAAGGTGACCAGGCAGAAGGCCGGCTGGGCGCCCATGGCGGCGAGGTCGCAGAGGGAGACCACCAGCGCCCGGCGCCCCAGCAGATAGGGACCGGGCCAGCTCCGGGTGAAGTCCTGGTCCTCGACCAGGGCGTCCTGGGTGACGGCGAGCGCCCGCCCGGCAGGCGGCGCCCAGACCGCGGCATCGTCTCCGGCGCCGAGCACCACCGCGGTCGAGAGGCGGGAGACCCGCCGCCCCTCCTCGAGCAGGGCCGACAGCAGCGCCTCCTCGCCGATGTCGCCGAGGGTCGGGCCGCCGGCGTCGAAGGCGCGGGCGCGGTGATCGGCTGCGGGGTGATCGGCGGCGCTCCGGCCGCCCGTGGCGGTCAGGAGGCGGGCACCCCAGCGCCCGGGCTCGAGGCCCGCGCCTCCAGGCTGATGCTGGCGCGGCCGGCGCGATGGGCACGCCGCCCCGCCGTCACCGCCTCGGCGAAGGCCAGCGCCATCGCCGGCGGATCCTGCGCCCGGGCGATGGCGGTGTTGACCAGCACCCCGGCCGCGCCCCACTCCATGCAGCGCGCGGCATCCGAGGGAACGCCAAGGCCGGCGTCGATGATCACCGGCACGCTGAGCTTCTCGATGATCAAGGTCAAATTCAAGGCGTTCTGGATGCCAAGGGTGGTGCCGATCGGTGCCGCGCCCGGCATCACCGCCGCCGCGCCCGCCTCCTCCAGTCGCAGCGCCAGCACCACGTCGTCGCTGCAGTAGGGAAGCACGGTGAAGCCGTCGGCGATCAGCTCGCGGGTGGCGTCGAGGGTTCCGACGGGATCCGGCAGCAGGGTGTGCTCGTCGCCGATCACCTCCACCTTGATGAGGTCGCTGAGGCTGGCCGCCCGCGCCAGCCGCGCCAGCCGCACCGCCTGGTCCGCGGTGCTGGCCCCGGCGGTGTTGGGCAGCAGCGTGTAGCCGGAGAGGTCGATCGCCGCGAGCTCGTTGCGGCCGCTGCCGTCGAGGGCGAGGCGGCGAATCGCCAGGGTGATCATGTCGGGCCGCGCGGCCGCCAGGCAGTCGCGCAGCACCGCGTCAGAGGCGAACCGGCCGGTGCCGTGGATGAGCCGGCAGTGGAGCTCGACCCCTCCGATGCGCAACGGGTCGGGCGGTGCGGCTGTAACAGTCATGACTAGCGTAAACCTCCGATGCTGGTGCGGCTCAACCGCCGCCGACGAAGTGGACCACCTCGAGCTCATCGCCCGCGGCGATGTGGGCGCCGGCGAAGTCCTCGGCGCGGAGGATGCGGCGGTTGTGCTCGACCACCACCCGCTTCGGCGTCACCCCCAGATGGTGCAGGAGCTCGGCGACGCTGGCTCCATCCTCGACCTCGGTGCGGTCGCCGTTGACGGTGATGATGACGGTCACGAGCTGACCACTCCGCTTCCCACCGCGCGAGCTGCAACCAGCTCCATCAACCTGGCGACGGCGGCCTCGACGTCGGCCGCGTCGGCGGCGGCGCGCACCACCGCCACTGCCGGTGCGCCGGCGGCGATCACCGCCGCGGCGTTGCCGGCGTCGATGCCGCCGATGGCCACCCAGGGGATGGCCAGCGCCGATGCTGCGACGGAGCGAACCAGCTCGAGGCCCACGGGAGGCCGGCCCGGCTTGGTCGGAGTGGCGAAGACCGGGCCGACACCGACGTAGTCGGCGCCGTCGCGCTGGGCCGCCAGCGCCTGCGACAGCGAGTGGGTCGACCGTCCGATCAGCCCGGCCGGCCACAGCCGCCGGACGGCATCGACGGAGAGGTCGTCCTGGCCGAGGTGGACGCCGTCGGCGCCGGCGGCCATGGCGATGTCGGCGCGGTCGTTGACGATGAAGACGGCTCCTGAGGCGTCGGTCAGCTCGCGGCAGCCTTCGGCGAGCCGCAGGGTCTCGAGCCCGTCGTCGCCCTTGCGACGCAGCTGCACCGCCCCGGCTCCGCCCGCACAGGCGGCCCGGACCGTCTCCAGCACCCTGGCCGGCGGATGCTCGGCGGAGGTGATCACGTACAGGCGAACACCGGCGAGACGCCTCGCTCGGTCCGGATGCGGTATCGACACGCTCGCTCAGCTCCCACTGCCGCGGCCGCATTACCGGCCGGGTCGTCTGGGGTCGCCGCCACCTGGCGGCCTCTCAGCGTCCGCTCCCCCAGGGATGGCCTGATTCTACGTCGGCGTCCTCGACCTCGACCTCCTCACCGCGCCGCGTCGCCTCCAGCCAGGCCAGACGCTGGCGCTCGGCCCCGAGGACGAGGTGCACCGCCTCGTCGGCGGCGATGCGTTCGCGGGCGCGGGCCTGGCCCTCGACCACCGTCACCACCTCGTCGACGCGGAAGCGAGCCAGGCCGCGCACCATGTGCGACCACTGCGAGGTGAAGCGGGCGAGCTCGTCGCGGCTGGTGGCGACCCGGGAGGCGAGCAGAGCACACGCGGCGTCGAGCCAGGCGATGTACGAGAGCAGCGAGCCGCCGGCGTCGGGAGGAGGTGGATCGGCCAGCCCCAGCGACCACACCGCTCCCGGCGAGGGCGGACCGAAGTCGGGTTCGATGGCTCCGACGCTGCGGGTCTGGCGCTCCTCCAAGGCGTCGAGATGGGCGAGCTGAGCCTCGAGCTCGTCGTCCGGCACGGTCATGGTTGATGGAGGACCTCGCGGGGAACGCGGGCGGAGATGGCGCAGAGAACCTCGTACGAGATGGTGTCCACGGCGGCCGCCACCTCGTCAGCGCCGAGCCAGTCGGGAGAGTCGGGACCGCCGGGGCTGCCGATCAGCACCGCCTCGTCGCCCACGCTGACCGCCGGGACATCGGTGACGTCGGCGCTGAGCTGATCCATGCTGACCCGGCCGACGATCGGACAGCGAACGCCCGCCACCACGACCTGGCCGCGGTTGGACTGGGCGCGGTGGACGCCGTCGGCATACCCCGCGGCGATGGTGGCGATGCGCCGCGCCGATGGCGCGCGCCACGTTCGCCCGTAGCCGACGCTCTCGCCGGTCCGCACCGTCTTCACCTGGGCGACGGAGGCCAGCATGCTCAACGCCGGGCGCACCTCGACCACGCCGGTCGCACCCGGCGGCGGATAGCCGTAGACGGCGATGCCGGGTCGCACCATGTCGTGGTGCATGTGCGGAAAGCGCAGGGTGGCAGCGCTGTTGCAGCAGTGGGCGACGAGGTCGGGCGCCAGCCGGCGTGCGGCGTCGACGGCAACGACGAACCGCCGGTGCTGTTCCTCGGTGAAGTCGGGGTCGACGCCGTCGGCGTCGGCGAAGTGGGTGAAGATGCCACTGAGCACCACGGGCGGGATCTGCGCTCTGAGCGCCTGCAGGAGCGGTCCCAGCTCCTCGGGGCGCAGACCCAGCCGCCCCATCCCGGTGTCGACCTTGATGTGCACCAGCGCCGGGCGACCCGAGCTGCGTGCCGCAGCCGCGAGCGAGTCCACCGCCGTGGCATCGAGCACCATCACCTCCACGCCGGCGAGGATCAGCGCCGAGTGGGACGAGGGGTGCGTCCAGCCCACCACCAGGAGGCGAGCGTCGATGCCGGCGGTGCGCAGCTGCAACGCCTCCTCCGCCGACGACACACCCAGCCAGCTGGCGCCACCGTCGACCGCGCTGCGGGCGGCGGTGACGGCGCCGTGCCCGTAGCCGTTCGCCTTGACCATCGCCATGAGCGCGACGTCCTCACCGACGTGACGCCGCAGCGCTGCGGTATTGGCGCGCAACGCCGCCGCGTCGACCACGGCGCGCTTGCTCGGTGATCCGCCTGCGATCGGCAGCGGCCAGGCGGCACCATGATCGACGAGCGCGGTCGTCATCGCGCCGCCTCGAGAGCGCGGCGCAGCCGCTCCTGCGCCTCCGGCAGCCGGTCGAGCACGTCGCCGGCGAGCACCCCGGCGCGGCCCCGCTCCGCTTGCGCCGCGGCACCGGCCTCGGCGTGCACGGTGACCGCGGCAACCGCGGCGTCGAAGGGCTCGAGATGTCCCGCCAGCATCGCTCCGCAGAGCCCGGCGAGAACATCGCCGGTGCCGCCGGTTGCCAGGGCGACAACCCGGTGCCCGTCGACGTGGACGCGACCGTCGGGCGCGGCGACCACCGTCTCCGCCCCCTTGAGGACCACCACCACACCGGCCGACGCGGCGTACTCCGATGCCGTCTGGACCCGCCGGGCCTGCACCGCCCGGGTATCGGACCCCGCCAGCCGTGCCATCTCCGCGGGGTGCGGAGTGATCACCACCGGTTGACCGGAGCGACGCCAGTCGACGCCGTGCGCGGCGGCGATGTTGAGGCCGTCGGCGTCGACCACGGTGGGACAGGTCAGCGACTCGAGCAGCGTCTTCACCGCGCGCTCGGTGATGCCGGCGCGGCCGAGACCGGGGCCGACCACCAGCACGTCGGCGGCGGGGAGATGATCGCGGCGGAGCACCTCGAGCGCGTGCGGTCCGATCACTCCCGCCTCATCGTCATCGGGAAGGCCGTGCGCCATCACCTCGGTGCACTTCACCGCCACGATCGGATGCAGCGTCTGTGGGACGCAGAGCCGCACCAGCCCTGCGCCACCACGGGCCGCGCCCATGGCGGACAGGTAGGCGGCGCCGCTGTAGCCGTGAGCGCCGGCCAGGACCACCACGGTGCCGAAGGTTCCCTTGTGTCCGTCGTCGGGACGGTCGGGGAGGCGCAACCCCGGAGGCGGCTCCGGCGACGTTTCCGGCACCGTCCCACCGACGGCCACCGCAACCGCCACATCGCCCTCGTGGGTCAGCGAGAGCGCCACCCCGGGAGGTTGCCGTCCGCGCACCGTGACCCGCGGCGCTCCGCCGGGACCGGAGCGCACTTCGATGTCGCGAAAGGCCGGCAGCGGCGCGCCGCCGCCGGCGCCGAAGAGCTTGCGCACCGCCTCCTTGGCCGCCCAGCGCGACGCCCAGCGCTCCGGACGCCCGGCGCACTCGTGCCGCTCCGCCTCGGTGAAGACCCGCTCGGCGAACCGCGGCCGCCGTTCCAGCAGCGCGGCGAGGCGCGTCGCCGAGGCCACGTCCACCCCCACCACCGGTACGGCGCGCCTGTCCTCCATCAAAGCGCCGCGAGACTACCCCGGATCACGCGAGGCTCGCTGGCGTCCCACCACCCCACGACTGCTGCGCATTCGCGGGGGCCCCGCATGGCGGGCGCCGGCGGGGCGATCCCCTTACTCCACCGTCACCGACTTGGCGAGGTTGCGCGGCTGGTCGACGTCGCAGCCGCGCTGCACGGCGATGTGATAGGCGAAGAGCTGTAGCGGCACCACGTTGACGAGTGGTGACAGCAGCTCATCGCAGGCAGGAACCTCGACCACGTCGCGCACCATGCCGCTGTCGAATGGGTTCTCACCCTCGCTGATCAGCGCCACCACCGGCGCCTCTCGAGCGTGCACCTCCTGGATGTTGTTCACCACCTTGGACAGGGTGCGCGAGCGGGTCGCCAGCGCAACCACAGGAACGTCCGGGTCGAGCAGGGCGATGGGGCCGTGCTTGAGCTCGCCGGCGGCATAGCCCTCGGCATGGATGTAGGAGACCTCCTTGAGCTTGAGGGCTCCCTCGAGCGCCACCGGGAAGTTGATGCCGCGGCCGATGAACATCGCGTTGCGGGCGTGGGCATAGCGCTGCGCCATCTCCGCCAGCTGCGGCTCCAGCTGCAGGGCGCGCTCGAGCATCGGCGGTAGCTCCAGCAGCGACCGGGTGAGCTCGCGGTGGCGGTCGACGTCGAGCAGGCCGCGGGCATCGCCGAGGCGCAGCGCCAGCAGCAGGCCGCACGACATCTGGGCGAGGAATGTCTTGGTGGCGGCGACACCGATCTCGGGACCGGCCTGCAGGTAGATGGTGCCGTCGGCCTCGAGAGCGAGAGCGCTGCCGACGACGTTGGTGATGCCCAGCACGGTGGCGCCGCGGGCGTGGGCTTCGCGAACCGCCGCCAGGGTGTCGGCGGTCTCGCCAGACTGGGAGATGGCCACCACCAGGGTGCGGCCGTCGACCAGCGGGTCGCGGTAACGGAACTCGCTGGCCGGCTCGACCTGCACCGGCAGGCGGGCCAGCTGCTCGATGGCGTACTTGGTCACCATCCCGGCGATCCAGGCAGTGCCGCAGGCGACGATGGCGACGTTCTCGAACGAGGCCAGCCGGGCGTCGTCCATCCCCAGACCGGCCAGGACGGTCAATCCCGTGTCCGGATCGACCCGATCGCGCAGCGACTGCCGCAGCGTCTCCGGCTGCTCGTGGATCTCCTTGAGCATGAAGTGCGGATAACCGCCCTTCTGTGCCTGCTCGGCATCCCAGTCGACGGTGATGATGCGGGGCTCGATGCGACTGCCGTCCAGGCTCGTCACCTCGACGCTCTGCGGCCGCGCCGCGACCACCTCGCCCTCGCCGATCAGCAGCATCCGCTTGGTGTAGGGGATGAGAGCGGTGATGTCGCTGCTGACGAAGACCTCCTCGCTGCCGAGGCCGACCACCAGTGGCGCGTTGAGACGCGCGCCGACGATCAGATCGGGCTCCTCGGCGCAGAAGATCACCAGCGCGTAGGCGCCGTGGACGCGCCGCAGCGCGGCGCGGGTGGCGGCGGCGAGGTCGCCGCGATAGAGCTCCTCGATCAGATGCGGCACCACCTCGGTGTCGGTCTCGCTGACGAACTCGTGACCCTTGGCGGCGAGCTCGGCGCGCAGCTCGCGAAAGTTCTCGATGATCCCGTTGTGGATCAGATGGATGCGTCCGGTGCAGTCCTGGTGGGGATGGGCGTTGACCACGGTGGGCCGCCCATGGGTGGCCCACCGGGTATGACCGATGCCCAGGTTGCCGGCCGGCTCGGCCCCGTCCTCCAGCTGGCGGGCGAGTTCGGCGACCTTGCGCTCGCTCTTGATCACCGTCGAGGTGCCGCCGCCATGGGCGTCGAGGATCGCCACCCCGGCGGAGTCGTAGCCGCGGTATTCGAGCCGCCGCAGGCTGTCGATCAGGACCGGAGCGGCGGGGCGGGGGCCGGAGTAGCCGATGATGCCGCACATATTCGAGACACGAACGGGGCCGGCCCGGCGCCAGTTACGGGTGGGCCGTCGGGGTCGGGGTGGGCGTCGCCGTCGGAGTCGGCGATGGCGAGGGAGTCGGCGTGGCCGTCTGGACGGGGGCCACGACGATGGTCACCACCACTGTATCGGGAGTGGTGGTGATGCCGGGTGGGGGCGCCAGCTTCACGGTGACGGTCTGGTTCGAGCTCAGTCCGGCGATGGAGATGGGCTGGGTGTCGATCCGGTCGAGTCCGTTGAGCTGGTCCTCAGTCCCCGCTACGACCACATCGAAGGGTTCGGCGGTGATCGAGACCAGCTGAAAGCCGCGGGCGACCTGACCCGTCTTCTGTGGATACACCGTCGAAGCCCGCGACGCCGCGACGGAGTTGATGGGCACGGTCACCTCGACCTGGGACACGTTGACCCCGAGGTTGGTGACCGTCCTTCCCTGACTGTCGAGCACGGTGATCAGGACCGGGGTCGGGCCGAAGTTCACCTTGCGGTTGCTGAGGTTCACCCGCGCCTCGATCTGGATGCCCTTGAACTGGCGCGACGGACCGGTGACGAACACCGTGCTCGGTGAGACCGTCTGTTTGCCCAAGGCGAACCCCGCCGGGGGCGTGCCGGTGATGACCAGCTTGACCGGCACCTCGATCGAGTCCTGCTTGTCGATGTCGGCGGTCACCGAGGTCGGCGCATTGTCGAGATCGACGTCCCGGTCGTGATTGATGACGCTCAGCGGCAGCTGCTGGATCCCGGCGTGGCTGATGTGGTGGACGTCGACGCTGATCGTCAGGGTGGCGGGATCGAAGGCGTTGACGTGGTCACGCGTGCCGGTGACGCGGATGTCGACGTTGGGGATGGGCGCGGCCAGCACATAGTTGGCCGACAGGACCGCATCCTGCGGCACGTGCACCGAGATGGTGCGGCTCTCCGGCGGGTTGGCGGCGTAGACAACCGCCACCCAGGAGATCAACGCCAGCCCCACAGCCAGCGCCTTGAGGCGCACGTTGCGGGTCAGGACACCCGGCAGCTGCATCCGCCCGGTTACCTCCGCGTCAGCGCGCGTACCGCGCCGCTGCGCAGGAGCGGCCTCGGGATCGGCACCCGCGGACCGCCGGGAACCCCGCCGAGCAGCCGGGCGAGCATGTCACCCAGCTTCGCCTGGTCGAGACCGCGATAGATCTTGCCCACGTGCGCCACGCTGATCAGGCCCGTCTCCTCGCTGACGATGAGCACCACCGCATCGCTCTGCAGGGTGAGACCGAGCGCGGCCCGGTGGCGGGTGCCCATGCGTCCCACTCCGGGGATGGCGTCGGCGAGGGGCAGCACGCATCCCGCCGCCACCAGGCGGGTGTCGCGGATGATCACCGCGCCGTCGTGCAGCGGCGAGTTCGGGAAGAAGATCGTCGCCAGCATCTCGGCGGTGACCTCGCCGTTGACGCGCACCCCGGTGGTGGCGACGTTCTCCAGTCCGGTGCCGCGCTCGAAGACCAGCAGGGCGCCGGTGCGGCGCTCGCTCAGCGAGGCGGCGGCGCGCAGCACCTCCTCGATCAGGCGGTTGACTCCCAGTCCTTCGTGGTGCCCGAAGAAGGCGCGCACCGGCGACAGCCGTCCCATCTGATCGAGGGCCCGGCGCAGCTCCGGCTGGAAGAGGACCACCGCCGCGATCGCCAGCGCCTGGCCGCCGTTGGTGAAGATGAAGTTGATCAGCCGGAGGTGGACGATGTTGGCGACGACGCCCACCAGCACCAGCACCACCAGGCCGACGAGGAGCTGGGCCGCCTGAGTGCCGCGGATCAGCTTGAGCAGCTGGTAGAGCAGGAAGGCGACCACCAGCATGTCGACGAGGTCGCGCCAACCGAGGTTGCCGAGGAAGATGTGCAGGTTCTGAAAGAAGCTCACCGCCGCGCCTCGAGGGCTGCGGTCGCGGCGGTCGCCGGCCTCGGCAGGGTAGCGAAGATCAGCGCGAGCAGCGCCTGCTGCACCCAGAGACGGTTCTCCGCCTGATCGAAGACAATCGACTGGGGTCCGTCGATCACCGCGTCGGTGATCTCCTCGCCGCGGTGGGCGGGAAGACAGTGCATCACCCTGGCCTGCGGCGGTGCCATCGTCACCAGCGACTCGTTCACCTGCAGACGGGCGAAGTCCTCGCGGCGGCGCTGCTGCTCCGCCTCCTGTCCCATGCTCGTCCAGACGTCGGTGTAGATGATCTCGGCATCCTCGAGCGCGGGTGCCGCCTCGTGGCCGACGTGCAGGCGTCCTCCCGAGGCGGCCGCCATCGCCGCAGCCCGCTCCAGAACGTCACCCTGGGGTTCGTACCCCGATGGGCAGACCATGCGGAAGTCGACACCGCACAGGCCGGCGGCGTACAGCCACGAAGTGCAGACGTTGTTGCCATCACCGACATAGCAGACGCGGGCTCCCGCGAGCCGGCCGGTGGCCTCGCGCACGGTGAGACAGTCGGCGAGCACCTGGCAGGGGTGCTCGCGGTCGGTCATGGCGTTGATCACCGGCGACGCGGAGAACTGGGCCATGCGCAGCAGGTCGCGGTGGGAGATCAGCCTGGCGACGATGCCGTCGGCATAGCGGTCGAGGATCCGGCTGACGTCGGCCACCGATTCGCGCTCGCCGATCTGGATCTCCTGCGCGTGGATGGCGATGGGATGGCCGCCGAGACGGGTGACCGCCACCTCGAAGGAGACCCGGGTGCGATTGCTGGGCCGCTGGAAGATGAGCGCCAGGTTGCGACCGGCGAGGGGGCGACCCAGGTCGTCACCGGCCTTGGTCCGCGCAGCCAGTTCGAGCACCGCCTCGATGTCGCTGCGAGCCAGGTCGGCGATGCTGAGGAGATCGCGTCCGGCGAGAGGGGGGGTGGTCACCACCACCGAGTATATGGGCGCCCGACGATAGCGGCCGCGATTACCGCCCGCATCCGCTTTGAGTGCACGGGATCCGGCATCCCAGGCGAGGCTGGCACGCTCGCTGATCCCGACGCTACCGTCCGCGGCGTGGAGACGGTGGTGGTGGTGCGTGGCGGCCTCACCGAGACGCTGCAGGCGGGAGCGCTGGTGCGCACTCTCGGAGACGGCAGCAGCGGGATGCGGGTCACCCTGGCGTGCCCCGGGGGCAACGCCGCGGAGCTGGCGCGCGGGCTGAGCGGTGTGGACGAGGTGCTTGCTCTCGACGCCCTCTACGCTGACGCTCCGGACCTGGCTGCGGTGTGGCCGGCGCTGGCGGCGCTGCGTGGTCGTCCGCTGCGCTGCGCCATGGTGTGCTCCCCGAGCAGCGCCGACATCCTCCTCGTCTACGCCGCCGGCATCGCCCGCAGGGTCGGCCTCGCCATCGGCCCGGCAGCTCCGCTGCTCACCGATCGCGTGCCCCCCGCCGGCGGGGAGAACCGCGCCCAGGCGTGGCTCCGGCTCGCCACCGCCCTGGGAGTGGACCGGATCCAGTTCACCGCGGCGCTCGAACCGGGCCCGGTGGCACACGCCCGGGCCGAGGAGCGGCTGGTCGGCTCCGGCATGGAGGACGGCCGGCTGCTCGTCGCCATCGCTCCCGGCGCGGCCTGGGCGGAGCCCCCGTCCTCGCCCCAGCTGCGCTGGGACAGCGAGCGGTACGCCCACCTCGCCAACCTGCTCGCCCGGCGGCACGGCGCCGGCACGGTGCTGGTCGGCCCCGCCGCCGACCGTGCCGCCGCCGATGCCGTGCGTCTCGACCTCGACGCGCCGGTCCTGGACCTCTGCGGAGAGCTCAGCCTGAGCGAGACGGCAGCGGTGATCGCACGCTGCGACCTGGTGGTGGCGGGGGACTCGCCGGTCCTCCACATCGCCGCGGCCGTGGGCTCCGCCGCGATTGGGCTCTTCGGTCCGACCGACGGGCGGGTCCGCGGCCCCTACGGCCGCGCCCACCGGGTGATCCAGGGGGTGACACCGGACCGCACCCGTCGGGTCGGGACCTGGACCGCGATGCGTCAGATCCGCGTCGAGGACGTCCTGGCCGGCATCGAGGGTCCGATGACGGCGGCGATGTAACCCGCCTTCGTACTGAGAGTGACGGCGTTGCCGTGCGGTCGCGATGGCGATGAGCCTCTATGCTGGTCGCCGGGGCCCGCCGGCGCCGACCACCTCGGTGATCGCACGGCAGGGACCGGAGAGGCACCGCCCGGCCGCCGCGGCACCGGGGCGGATCATCGGGGAAACCGTGTCGCCAGCGCAGCCCTTCACCCCGGCGGTGGTTCACCGCCTTCCGGGAGCCGCAGTAGGAGACGCCGGCGTCGACTGGGAAGTCACCTATCGAGAACACGTGAGCTGGGTCTACGCCTTCGTCAACCGCCGGGTCGGCAACCGCCCTGACACCGAGGACCTCACCAGCGAGGTCTTCCTGCGCGCGCTCCCCCGCCTGCGCCTGGGGGCGGCGCCGGAGCAGCTGCGCGCCTACCTGGCGGCGACCGCGCGCTCGCTGCTTGCCGAACACTGGCAGCGGCATTACGACGTCGAGCTGCCCTCGGAGATCGACGGAGGCGGCGGCGACGATGAGGGCAACGCCGACGAGGTGCGCGGGGTGGCGCAGGTGCACCGCCTGCTCGAGAGGCTCCCGGAGCACTACCGCCGGATTCTCGAGCTGCGCTTCCTGCGCGGCTACTCGATCCGCGAGGCAGCCGGCGAGATGCGCATCTCCATCGGCAACGCCAAGGTGCTGCAGCACCGCGCTCTCCGCCGCGCCGCGGATCTTGGCGAAGGATGGAACCCGTGAAGGACACCACCGATCGCATCGCCGCTTACGTGGCGGCCCTGCTGAGGAACCGCCGGCCTCCGCGCTTTCCGGTGGAGACCGAGGACGCCGGCGCGCTGCGCATCGCCGCCCAGCTGAGCGCGGCGCGTCCGGGCGCCGACACTCCCAGCGAGGAGTTCGTGGCACGGCTCGAGCAGCGCCTGGCGAAGGGGGCGGCCGAGGAGCGCGCACCGGTCTCGCTGCTGACCCGGCGACGACTGCTCGGGGCGGCCGGAGTGGCGCTCGCCTCGGCGGTGGCGGGTGCGGTCGTGGAGAATCGCGTCAACCAGCCGAACGAGCCCGATCAGCCGACCGGAGACCTGGTCCCCCACGCCGGCACCTGGACGCCGGTGGCCCGCCTGGAGAGCCTGCCGCTGGGCACTCCGGTGCGCTTCTCGGCCGGGGCCGTCGAGGGGGTCGTCGTCAACCACGGCGACCGCGTCGTCGCCCTCTCGGCCATCTGCACCCACCTCGGCTGCGTGCTCAATGCCAACCCCACCGCCCGCCGGCTCGACTGCCCCTGCCACTGGGCGGCGTTCGACCTCGAAGGCGGCCCGCTGGTCAGCGAGTACACCATTCCTCTGCGCCCGCTGCCGCGGCTGCGGAGCCGCGTGCGCGACGGCGCGGTCGAGGTCTACACCGCCTGACGAAGGCGGCCGCTCAGCCGGTTGGACTGGGCTGAGCGGCCGAGCAGCGGATCAGCTCGATGTCGGAGCGCTGCAGGAGCTGGCGAAGGCGCAGTCGTTGAAGCCGTCGAAATCGACATCAGGCGCGGAGGGTGTCTCCAGCACTGCTCCGTTGAAGTCCACAAGCTGAATCGCTTCCGACGCGTTGAGGTTGGCCGCCGCGTTGTTGGCCTGGCTCTGGTCGAAGGTGACCGTCGAGAGGTTGGGCATCGGACCGACGGACACGTTGCCGCTGCTGTCGACGACCACCGGCGTCTCCTCGATCCACTCCGCCGTGCCATAGGTCGAGGTGTACGGCGTCGTCATGTTGAAGCTGCCGCCGGTGCTGACGTTGTTGATGGTGATCGACCACATCCCCGGGGTGGTTTCGTGGACGTCGACATGGACATGGTTGCCGGCGCTCACCGGCAGGCTGATCGGGATCGAGGGGGCGGGGATGATCTCCCACCAGGCCGTGTAGGAGGCCTTCCCGGAGGCGTCGACGTCCTGTGAGGTCCCCGCCTGGATCAGGGTGTTGTCACCGACCAGACCGCTGGAGTCGACCCGGCCGCCGCCGATGCCGACCCAGGTCGCGGAGCTCTCGGCCTGGTTCGCCACCCGCTGGGTCGCGGTGGGGACCACCCAGTCGCCGGAGACCTGGTGGAACAGGGTGCCGTTCTTCTCCAGCGTGCCCTGGTTGTATCCCGACCAGTTGTTCGACTGGCTCGCGCCGACGGCGATCAGCGGCCGGTGGTGCAGTTGCAGAGCGCTCGCGGTGCGGGCAGGCGCCATCGCCACCGCCAGGATCGCGCCGAGAGCGGCGCCGGCGAAGCAGATCCGAAGCGTGCTGGAGCGGCGCGCAGCGTGCGTCATCGGTGAAGTGCCTCCTCGGCAGGATTGTCCCTTTGACTCTCTACGACGCCAGCGGCCACCCCGTTCTTGCAAGTTGCCGAGTTCGTCTGGGGTCGTCGGGACCGGCGGCAGCGACCCTCTAGCTCAGATCGTTTGGTTTGCTACGTTTGCGTCAGCGGATGTAGAGGAAGTTGCGCCGCAGCACATCGAGGTTCTCGATGGCGGCCGCTCCGCCGCGGGTGGCGCAGTTCTCGGGGTCGCTCGCAGTCTGCATCGGCAACCCGGTGACCGCCGCCAGCAGCCGGTCAGTTCCGCGCAGGCGGGTGGCGCCGCCGGTGAGCATCCCACCTCGCTCGCGCACGTCGGCGAGTAGCGCTGCCGGCGTGTCGGCGAGCACGGCATCCACCGCGGTCGCTGCCACCCGGAGATGTTCGCGGGCCAGCACACACACCTCGGTGGACGAGACGGTCACCTCGCCCGGCTCGGCACGGCGGCGGTCGAGACCAGACAGGGTGATCACCCGCTCCTCATGCGGGGCGACGGCGCTGCCGACCTCCCGCTTCGCCTCCTCGGCGGTGCTCTCGTCGAGGAGAACACCGCTGCGGCGCTCGACGTGCTCCTGCAACCGCGCGGTCAGATGGCCGCCACCGTGCACCAGACACTGTGACGCGATGGCGCCCTCCCGGGAGATCACCGCGATGTCGCTGGTCGAGCCACCGAGATGAACCACCAGGTGGCCGTCGGGACCGGAGACGGGCAGCCCGGCACCGATGGCGGCCGCCAGCGGGGCGTCGATCAGGTAGGTGGTGCGAGCGCCGGCATGGGTCGCCACCTCCATGACGGCGCGGCGGTCGGGCCCGTTCATCGACGATGCCACCACCACCATGACGTCGGGCTTGAAGATGCGCTGACGTCCGGCGACGCGGTTGACGATCAGCGCGAAGAGGGCGTCGAGAGCGGCCGCATCGGCGACCTGTCCGTCGGCGATGGGACGGCGCAGCACCACGTCACCGCGCTGAGCGCGGTGGAGCGCCTCGATGCCGAAGCTCAGGAAGCGGCCGTCAGCGTCGGCGGCGACCAGCGACGGCTCGGCCAGGCTGATGCCCTCGCCGCGCACGTGCACCCGCAGCGCGCTGCTGCCCAGATCGATGGCCAGCTTCTTGCCGAGCATGCGCCGTCAGTCTCCGACCACTCCCGAGAAGTCGCGAATCGCCACCTCGGCCTCGGTCCCGCGAAGCCGTTCCAGCTGGGCGCCCAGCAAGCACAGCTTGCCATCGAGATCCTCGTAGCCGCGATCGAGGTGGAAGGCGTTCTCGAGCTGGCTGGTTCCCTCGGCGCAGAGCGCGGCGATCACCAGAGCGGCGCCGCTGCGGATGTCCGGCACAACCACCCGCGCGCCGCGCAGCCGGGTGGGACCGCTGATCACGGCGCTGCGTCCCTCGACGGTCACCTGGGCGCCGAGCAGCCGCAGCTGGTCGGCATGGCGGAAGCGGTTCTCGAAGACCGCCTCGCTCACCACACTGACGCCCTCCGCCTGGGTCATCAGCGCCGCGTACTGCGACTGGAGATCGGTGGCGAAGCCGGGATGAGGCCAGGTGGTCACGTCCACGGCACGCAGCGGTCTGCCGACGACGCGGACGTGGCTGGGACCTTCGACGACATCGCAGCCGGCGGCGCGCAGCTTGTTGCTCAGCCAGCGCACGTCGGTGGGGCGCATCCTCTCGGCGACCACGTCACCCTGGGTGGCGGCGGCGGCGACCATGTAGGTGCCGGCCTCGATGTAGTCGGTGGTCACGCTGTGCTCGGTGCCGTGCAGCAGGCTGCCGCTGCCCTCGATGACGATGAGCTCGGTGCCCACGCCGGTGATGCGCGCGCCCATGCCCACCAAGCACCGTGCCAGATCGACGACGTGGGGCTCGCGTGCCGCGTTGCTGATCACGGTGATGCCGTCGGCGAGGACGGCTGCCATCATCAGGTTCTCGGTCCCGGTCACGGTGGGGATGTCGAGGTCGATGCGCGTCCCCCGCAGCCGCCGGGCGCGAGCCACGTAGGCGTCGCCCTCCTCGCTCACCTCCGCCCCCATCGCTCGCAGCCCTTCAAGGTGCTGCTCGACGCGACGCATGCCGATGTCGTCACCGCCGGGGCGGGCAATGCTGGCCTCGCCGGCGCGTGCCACCAGCGCCCCCAGCAGCAGCAACGACCCACGCATGCGGCGAGTGAGTGTGGCATCCACCGAGACGTTCTCGATGCCGCTCGCCTGCAACCGCCACTCGGAGCGGCCGGAACGCTCAACCTTGACACCAAGGTGACGAAGCATCGAGGCCATGGCGTCGATGTCCTCGATGTCGGGAACATTGCGCAGCTCGACCGGCGCATCGGTGAGCAGCGACGCGGCCATCACCGGCAGTGCGGCGTTCTTGCTCCCGGAGATAGCCACCTCGCCGCGGAGACGCTCGCCGCCGGTGATCCGGAGCAGTTCCATGGAACTAGCGTAACAGCGGTGCGGCTGATGTAACCGCCCTAACCGCCGGGTTGCGGAGGTGGAGGTTGCCGCCGGCGCTTGCGCAGCTCGGCAACCCGCAGCCGGAACATGGCGCGCTCCAGCGCCGCCGCCGCCTCCGGACTCTCGACCTCACCCTTCTGTTCGAGGATCTGCTGCGCCCGCCGCCGCGCCTCCTCGGCACGCTGCTCGTCGATGTCCTCGGCGCGTTCGGCGGCGTCGGCAAGGATCACCACCTTGTCGGGAAGCACCTCGAGAAACCCCCCGGCGACGAAGAGATACTCCTCGTTCCCGTCGTTGCGCACCAGCACCTCGCCGGTGCGGAGCGGCGTCATCAGCGGGATGTGGCGCGGCAGGACGCCGAGCTCGCCGTCGAGGCCCGGCGCCTTGACGAAGTCCGCCTCCTGGCTGAGCACGCGGCCCTCGGCGGTGACCATCTCGACCTGGAGCTTGGCCATCAGCCCTGTGACTCCTCCCCCATCTGACGGGCCCGCTCGACCACCTCGTCGATGCTGCCGGCCATGTAGAAGGCCTGCTCGGGCAGGTCGTCGTGCTTGCCGTCGAGGATCTCGGCGAAGCCCCGAATGGTCTCGGCCAGCGGCACGTACTTGCCCTCACGCCCGGTGAACTGCTGGGCGACGAAGAACGGCTGGGAGAGGAAGCGCTGCACCTTGCGAGCCCGGGCCACCGTCAGCTTCTGGTCCTCGGACAGCTCTTCCTGGCCGAGGATGGCGATGATGTCCTGCAGCTCGCGGTACTGCTGCAGGGTGCGCTTGACGCCCTGGGCGACACGGTAGTGCTCCTCGCCGACCACCCGCGGGTCGAGGATGCGGCTGAAGGAGTCGAGCGGGTCGACGGCGGGATAGATGCCCTGCTCGGAGATCTGCCGGCTCAGCGCCACGGTGGCGCCGAGGTGGGCGAAGGTGGTGGCCACGGCAGGGTCGGTGAAGTCGTCGGCGGGAACGTACACCGCCTGCACCGAGGTGATCGACCCCTTCTTGGTCGAGGTGATGCGCTCCTGCAGATCGCCCATCTCGGTGCCCAGGGTGGGCTGATAGCCGACCGCGCTGGGCATGCGCCCCAGCAGCGCCGAGACCTCGGCTCCGGCGAGCGTGTAGCGGAAGATGTTGTCGATGAAGAGCAGCGTGTCGGAGCCCAGCTCGTCGCGGAAGTACTCCGCCAGCGTCAGCCCGGTGAGACCGATCCGGGCGCGGGCTCCGGGTGGCTCGTTCATCTGACCGAAGACCAGCGCCGTCTGGTTGATGACCTTGGACTCCTGCATCTCCTCGTAGAGCTGCTGCCCCTCGCGAGTGCGCTCCCCGACGCCGGCGAACACCGAGTACCCGCTGTGCTCGGTGGCGATGTTGCGGATCATCTCCATGACGATGACGGTCTTGCCGACTCCGGCACCGCCGAACAGACCGATCTTCGATCCCTTGGAGAAGGTGCAGATCAGGTCGATGACCTTGATGCCCGTCTCCAGGATCTGGGTGCCGGTCTCCTGCTCCGCGATCGAGGGCGCCCGTCGGTGGATCGGCCAGCGCTCACCGCCCTTGACCGGCTCCTTGCCGTCGATGGGGTCACCGACGACGTTGAACATCCGGCCCAGCGTCTCCTTGCCCACGGGCACCGAGATGGGCGCGCCGGTATGCTGCACCGGCTCACCGCGGCGCAGTCCCTCGGTCGACTGCATGGCGATGCAGCGGACCACGCCGTTGCCCAGGTCCTGCTGCACCTCGAGCACCAGCCGCTCCTCCGGCTTGCGCCCCTCCACCTCCAGCGCGTGGTAGATCTCGGGAAGCTGCTCGCCCTCGAACTCGACGTCGACGACCGGGCCGATGATCTGCGACACCCTGCCGCCGGTGGCCTGCTTTGCGACTGCCATCAGTTCTCCTAGCCTTCCAGGGCGGCGGCACCGCCGACGATCTCCATCAGCTCGGTGGTGATGGTCGCCTGGCGGACCTTGTTGGCGGTGAGGGTGAGATCGCCGATGAGCTCCTCGGCGTTGTCGGAGGCGTTGCGCATCGCCACCATGCGCGCCGCCTGCTCCGAGGCGAGGTTCTCGAGGACGGCGCGGTACACCTGGGCCTCGATGTAGCGGGGCAGCAGGGCATCGAGCACGTCCTTGGGCTCGGGCTCATAGAGGAAGTCGGCGGCGACCTTCTCGGCGCCCTCGGGCGGCTCGACCGGCAACAGGCGGCCGACCACCGCCTCCTGGCGGCCGGCGCTGATGAACCGCGCGTAGACCATGTCCAGCTGGTCGGCATCGCCGGACTCGTACTGCTCGATGGCGACGCGGATGGCGGGAAGCACATCGCCCATGGTCGGGGCGTCGCCGAGCTGGCTCACCTCGGCGATCAGGTCCTTGCGCAGCCGGCGCATCATGTCCCGTCCCTTCCGCCCGATGGTGACCACAGCGACGGGGACGCCGGCGCTGTTCATCTCGCGCACTGCCACCCGGATGTTGTTGGCGTTGAGCGCTCCCGCCAGGCCGCGATCCGATGTCACCAGGATGAGCGCCCGCCGCCGCACCTCACGCATCTCCAGATACGGATGGGTGTACTCGAGGTTGCGCCGCATCAGCTCCGCCATCACCGAGGTGATCTCGTCGGCATAGGGGCGGGCCGCCGCCACCCGCTGCTGCGCGCGCCGCATCTTGGCGGCGGCAACCAGCTCCATCGCCTTGGTGATCTTGCGGGTGTTCTGGACGCTGCGGATGCGACGCCGGATGTCGCGGAGGCTGGCCATGTCGGTCCGGGAGCTACCCGGCGAACCCCTTCTTGAAGTCCTCGATCGCCGCCTTCAGCACCTTCTCGGTCTCGTCGGTGATGCGCTTCTGCTCGGTGATGTCCTTCTCGATCTCCGACTTGTTCTGCTCGATGAAGCGGACCAGCGATCGCTCGAACTCGGAGATCCGGTCGATCGGGACGTCGTCGAGGAAGCCCTGGGTGCCGGCGAAGATGGCGATCACCTGCTTGGCCAGGGGGATGGGCTCGTACTGGGGCTGCTTCAGCAGCTCGGTCATCCGCTGCCCGCGCTCCAGCTGCGCGCGGGTCGCCCGGTCGAGGTCGGAGGCGAACTGGGCGAAGGCGGCGAGGTCACGGTACTGCGCCATGTCGAGACGCAGCTGGCCGGCAACCTGCTTCATCGCCCGGGTCTGGGCATCGCCGCCGACGCGGGACACCGAGATGCCGACGTTGATCGCCGGCCGGATGCCGGCGTTGAAGAGGTCGTTCTCAAGATAGATCTGCCCGTCGGTGATGGAGATGACGTTGGTGGGGATGTAGGCGGAGACGTCGTTGGCCTGGGTCTCGATGATCGGCAGCGCCGTCAGCGTTCCCCCACCCTCCTCGTCGGACATGCAGGCGGCACGCTCGAGCAGCCGGCTGTGGAGGTAGAAGACGTCGCCCGGGTAAGCCTCGCGCGACGGTGGCCGGCGCAGCAGCAGTGACAGCTGCCGGTAGGCCTGGGCGTGCTTGCTGAGGTCGTCGTAGACGATCAAAGCGTTGCCACCCTTCTGCATGAAATACTCGCCCATCGCGCACCCGGCGTACGGAGCGATGAACTGCAGCGCCGCAGGCTCGGCCGCGGTCGCCGAGACGATGATGGTGTGCTCCAGGGCGCCGTACTCCTGCAGCGTCGCCGCCACCTGGGCCACCGTCGACGAGCGCTGGCCGATGGCGACATAGATGCAGATGACGCCGGTGCCCTTCTGGTTGATGATGGTGTCGATGGCGATCGCCGTCTTCCCCGTCTGGCGGTCGCCGATGATCAGCTCGCGCTGGCCGCGGCCGATGGGGATCATGGCGTCGATCGCCTTGATGCCGGTCTGCACCGGGGTGTTGACCCGCTGGCGGTAGATGACGCCGGGAGCGACGTGCTCCACCGGCAGCGACTGCGCGGTCTCGATCGGGCCCCTGTCGTCGAGCGGCTCGCCGACGGCGCTGACCACCCGGCCGACGAGCTCGTCGCCCACCGGCACGGCGGCGACCTTGCCGGTGGTGCGGACTGCATCCCCTTCCTGCAGATGCTCGTACGGCCCCATGATGGCCGCGCCGACCCCGTCCTCGCGAAGATCGAGGGCCAGTCCGAGAGTGCCGCCGGGAAACTCGAGCAGCTCGCCGGCCATCGCCTTCTCCAGGCCATAGATGCGGGCGATGCCGTCGCCGACCGAGGTGATGATCCCCTCCTGGGCGTCGACCACCGGCGCTTCGAAGCTGGCGATCTTCGCCTTCAGGATCTGGCTGATCTCGTCACTGCGAATGGCCATCTCGTCCTCGTGTCATGCCAGGGCCGCCCGAAGCTGCTGCAACCGGGTACGGACGCTGCCGTCGATCACCCGATCGCCGACGCGGATGATGAGCCCGCCGAGGATCGCGGGGTCCTGGCGCACCGCGGTCTGCACCTGGCCGCCGAGCCGCTCCGACAGCGTGCGCCCGATGCGCTCCTCCAGCCCGCGATCGACCGGGATGGCGGCGGTCACCTCGGCCCGGACCACCCCCGAGGCCTCGTCGCTCAGACGGCGATAGTGGGTGACCACCGCCGGTAGGGCCGCGATCCGCCCGTGCTGGATGAGCAGCCGCATCAGGTTGCGCACCGGCTCCGACCGTCCCTCCAGCAGCGCCAGCGCGGTCTCGATGCGCTGCTCGGCGCTCAGGCGCGGGCTGGCCAGGACCTGAACGACCCGCGGATCGCCGAGCGCCTCAGCCACCTCGGACAGCTCCTCGCCGCGGCGATCCACCTCCCCCGCCTCCTCGGCGAGGTCGAAGTAGGCACTGGCGTAGCGGCGCGCGATCGCCTCGGAGACGGCCATTCAGCGCATCTCCAGCGGATCCCGATGGTCAGTCACGCGATGTCACCTCGGCCAGCGACTCGTCGATGAGGCGGTGGTGCGCCTTCTCGTCGATCGCCTCGCCGAGCACTCGGCCGGCCGCCTCGACCACCAGGGCGCTGACCTGGGCGCGGAGCTCCTGGAGGGCGCGGTCGCGCTCCGCGGCGATGTCGTTGCGCGCCCGCAGCACCTGCGCCTCGGCGTCGCGACGGCCTCGCTCGCGAACCTCCTCCGCCTCGGCGGCCGCCTCCTGGTGGGCTCGGGTGATCACCTCACGTGCTCGCGTTCGCGCCTCTGCCATGGTCGCCTCGACCTCGACCTGCACCGCGCGCAATCGCTTCTCCGCCTCCTCGGCCGCCTTCAGCCCCTCCTCGATCTGCTTCTGCCGTGCCTCGGCCGCCCGGATGATCGGCGGATATGCGTACTTCGCCAGGATGATGAGCATGACGATGAAGGCGAGGATCTCGAGCAGCAGCGTGCCGTTGAGGTCGAGAAGGCCGGCGTCGGCGACGGGCACGGCCGCGACCACTCCCTACTTCACTCCGTTGGCGACGGAGGTGATGAAGTAGAAGCCCAACGCGAGGTTGATGAAGTACATCGCCTCGACCAAGCCGATGATGAGGAACATGATCGTCTGCAGGCGACCCTGCGCCTCGGGCTGACGGGCCACCCCGCTGATGGTGGCGTTGCCCGCCAGACCGTCACCGATGGCGGCGCCGATGGCGCCCCCTCCGAGGGCGAAACCGGCGCCGATCAGCGCCCCGGCTACGGCGATCGCGTGGTTCATCTCTCCTCCTTGTGGGCGTGTGATCAGGCCTCGGCGTGGGCCACGGCGGCTTTCCCGTGACCCTCCTCCTCCAGCCCCTCCCGAGCCATGCCGAAATAGATGATGGTGAGGAGCATGAAGATGAAGGCCTGGATGCTGCCGACGAAGAACACGTCGAAAGCCTTCCACACCACCAGCAGGATCAGGCCGAAGGTACCAAATGCGGCATGGGAGAGGAGTGCCGAGCCGGTGGCGAAGAGCTGTCCCAGCAGGAAGACCATCACCACCCCGGCGAAGATGTTGCCGAAGAGTCGGAGGGAGAGGGTGACCGGCTTGACCAGCTCCTCGATGACGTTGAGCGGCACGAAGACGGTGCGGACGAACAGGTTCATCTCGAACGGCTTGGTGAATCGATGCAGGTATCCTCGCCAGCCCAGCACGTGGACGCTGTACCACTGCACCACCAGGATCACCACCAGCGCCATCGCCGCCGTCAGATTGAGGTCGGCGTTGGCAGGTTCGACCGGCTGCTGCAGCGGGAAGAAGTCGATCCAGTTGGCCACCAGGATGAAGAAGCCGATGGTGGCCGCGATGGGGACGATGAAGGCGGCGTCCTCGGCGACGGTGTCCCGCACCATGTTGCGGACATAACTCAGCAGGAGCTCGAAGACCATCTGCAGCTTGCCGGGGGGTCCCGTACGCAGACGATACGCGACCGCGAGTCCGATCACCAGGGTGATGAGCATGGCGATTGCGCTGGAGAGCAGCGTGTCGCGGTTGAGCATGCAGAAGGAGCTGCCGCTGCAGAGGTTGATGGTCGGATGGGTGCCGGGAGTCTCGTCGAGCAGCACGGTCATCGCCTGGTCATCTCGCGGAGGGCGCTTCCCGACATGATCAGCTGCGCCACCCCGAGCCCGGCGATGATGAGCCAGATGTGGCTGAGACCGATCAGCAGACCCACAGCGGCGGCGGCCGCGGTCAGGGTCATGATGCGCATCAGGCTGGTGGCCACCAGCGGGACGCCCAGGCCCACCAGGCGCTGAACCATGTGGCCGTTGGCGGAACCGATGACGATGCCGATGGCGAGGGCCGCACCCACCAACGGACGTCCGGCGAGCGATGCGACCGCGAGGCTGACGGCGGCCGCGACCAAGCACAGTACGGTGCTGAGCCGGACCACGCGGTCCACCTCGTGGGCCGCGCTCCTCTCGATCACAGGTAGCGCCTGAACCTCACATAGACCCCGGCAAACCCGGCAACGATACCAAGGATGAGCCCGAGCCCGAGTCCGAGCGGCCCGCTGTTGAAGGCGGCGTCGATGCGCAAGCCGGCGATCAGCGGCACGACCACCACCGCGGCAAGGTAGACGCCGAGTCCGACCAGCTCGATCCCCGACGGGCTCGACGGACCGCCGGGTCCACGCCTGTCCCCGTTGCCCACGTCAGTGACCGCCGGCGCGGCGCTGGCTCAGTCGGCCTCGCCGCCGTGACGGGCTCGGGTGGGCAGCGCGGCCCGCCCCGGCACCACCAGGTACTCGTCGCCACCGGCCTCGTCGAGACCGCGACGATGGTTGCGCCGGAGCAGCGCGGCCAGCGCGCCGACGAGCATCACGATGGCAGCGAAGAGAACCTTCTTGTGACCGAAGATGGCGAGGCCGATGCAACCGAGGATGGCGGTGCCGAGGTAGAAGGCCAGGGCCGTCTCGCGCACCGTCAGTCCGAGCGAGAGCAGCCGGTGATGGAGATGACCGGCGTCGGGCTGGGCGATGCCGACCCCGGCCCGACGCCGGCGCACGATGGCGAAGGCGGTGTCGCCGATGGGCAGGCCGAGCGCGACCAGCGGCACCAGCAGCGACAGGGCGACCGCCAGCTTGGCCACTCCCAGGATGGTGATGGTGCCCACCGCGACTCCGAGGAAGTGGCTTCCGGAGTCGCCCATGATCACCCGGGCGGGATGGAAGTTGAAGACCAGGAAGCCGACGCAGCAACCCATCAGCGCCCCGCTCATCACGATGACGTCGCTCTGCACCGGGGCGTGCGGACCCACGCGGTTGATCGCCGCCAGCAGCAGCACCACGGCGACGATGCCGACCACACCCGCGGCCGCGCCGTCGACGCCGTCGATGAGGTTGATGGAGATCTGCAGCCCGGTGATCCAGGCGACGGTGATCGGCAGCGCCACCCAGGACAGGTCCACCACATGGGAGCCTTCGTGCCCGGGGAGCGCGATGTAGGAGATGGTGATCCCCAGCGCCGCGACCAGCCCGCCGGCGGCGACCTCGAGGGCGAGCTTGGTCCACGGCGGCAGCTGCAGGATGTCGTCGACCGCCATGGTGACGGTGATCGCCAGCGTCACCGCCAGCACCTGCCAGCGACTGGGAATCGAGTTTCCGAAGACCAGCAGCGCCATGGCGAAGCCGGCGAACATGGCGATGCCACCGAGGCGCGGCATGCGGCGCCCATGCATGCGGCGCTCCTCACCGGGGTCGTCCTCGGCGCCGACGTGGCGCGCCAGCGCCATGGTCAGGGGGATGACGAGCATGCACACCGCGCTGGCCAGCAGGAACGGGGGGACGGCGGGCAGCCAGGCGGCGTCGGCGAGCATCAGGGGGTTAACCGCAAATTCAGGCGCTCCGGTACGGCAGCGGGAAGCGGCGGCAGAGGTCGAGGCTGCGCTCGCCGACCTGGGAGCGGATGCTGGGACTGTCGAACTCGTTGAGCATGAGGAAGATCAGGTCGGCGATCTCGCCCATCTCGACCTCCCCCATTCCCCGTGAGGTGACCGCGGGAGAGCCGAGGCGGATGCCGTTGGGATTGAAGGGCGTGCCGCCATGGCCGGGGAAGGTGTTGGCGTTGACGGTGATGCCGACGCTGTCGAAGACATCCTGGACCGCCCGCCCCTTCAGGCCATGGGGGCGAAGGTCGATCAGCATCAGGTGATTGTCGGTGCCCCCGGTGACCACCGAGATGCCGCGTTCCACCAGGCCCGCGGCGAGGGCGCGCGCGTTGGCCACGACCGCTCTCGCGTACTGCTGGAACTCGGGCTCGGTGCAGAGCTTCAGCATCACCGCCTTCCCGGCGATGGCGTGGTTGAGCGGTCCCCCCTGGACGCCGGGACAGACGGACTTGTCGATGATGTCGGCGTATTCGGCCTTGCAGAGGATCAGCCCGCCCCACGGCCCGCGCAGCGTCTTGTGCGTGGTCATGGTCACGAAGTCGGACCGTGCAACCGGGCTCGGGTGCACTCCGGCGGCGACCAGTCCGGCGAAATGTGCCATGTCGACGAGGAGGTAGGCCTTGACCTCGGCAGCGATCTCTGCGAAGGCGTCGAAGTCGAGCAGGCGCGGGTATGCGCTGTATCCGGCGACCAGCATCTTGGGACGCACCTCGCGAGCGCGGGCGCGAACCTCCGCGTAGTCGAGAACCCCGGTCGTCTCGGAAACGGTGTACCCCTCGAAGTGATAGAGCTTGCCGGAGAAGTTGACCGGGGATCCGTGGGTGAGATGGCCGCCGTGGTCGAGCGCCATGCCGAGCACGGTATCGCCGGGAGTGAGCACGCTGGCGTAGACGGCCATGTTGGCGCTGGTGCCGCAGTGGGGTTGGACGTTGGCATGCTCGGCGCCGAAGAGCGCCTTGGCCCGGTCGCGCGCGAGGCTCTCTATCTGGTCGACGACCTGGCAGCCACCGTAATACCGTTTGCCCGGAACGCCTTCTGCGTACTTGTTGTTCAACCACGATCCGACCGCGTCGAGGACCGCGGGAGGCGCCAGGTTCTCGGAGGGGATGAGCTCGAGGGTCTCCTCCTGACGGCGCAACTCCGCCTCGAGGAGATCGGCGATCTCGGGATCGCTGGCGCGCACGGCGGGCTTGAGCGAGGTCTCGATCAACGGCGGCTGCCTCGGTTCCCGGCCGCGGCGCACGCGCGGAGGGCTTGGGCGGGGCGTCACCCCCCGAGATACGGGCGGAGTTCCGCTGCACCGAGCGGACCCGTCCGCAGTACGCGCGGGGGCATGCTGGTGCAATCGATGATAGTCGAGGCCTGGCCCGCGCAGGGTCCGCCCTCGAGGACGGCGTCGAGGTCGTCGCCGAGTCGTTCGAGAACCTCGGAGGCGGTGCAGCACTCGGGTTCCCCGTGCCGGTTGGCGCTGGTGGTTGCCAGCGGACCGGTGTCCGACAGCAGCCGGCGGCAGAGATCATGCGCGGGGACGCGGATCCCAATCGAGGTGCCGGCGCGAGGAATTGCGAGGCGGGCGCGGGGTTCCCGTGCCGGCACCACCAGGGTGAGCGGACCGGGCCAGAACGCCCGTGCCAACCGGTGGGTGAATCCGTCGAGAACGGCAAGCTCGGCGAGCGCGGATGCGTCGGCGGCGAGCAGCACCAGCTCCAGCCCGGCGGGGCGCCGCTTGATGGAGAACACCCGCTCCACCGCGGCGGCGTCGGCGGGATCGCAGGCGAGACCGTAGACGGTGTCGGTGGGGATGGCGACCACTCCGCCGGCGGCGATGCGGGCCGCGACCGCACCGCGGTCGCTGGTGGCGGAGGTGGTCACCCGCCCGCGAGGCGGGCCTCGACCACGCGGTCGTGCCCGGCGAGATCGCGATGGACGGTGACGGTGGCCTCCTGCAACGCAGTCCGAAGCAGCATCTCGACTCCCTCCCGGCGACGCGGGTCGATCTCGAGAGCGACGTAGGCGGGACGGTGGAGCGCGTCGCGAACCGAGGCGAGCAGCTCGCGCACCGCATCGAGCCCGTCCGCCCCCCCGTCGAGAGCGAGCCGTGGCTCGTGGTCGCGCACGTCGCGGTCCAGCTCCGTCAGCTCGGCGGTGGTCACGTACGGCGGATTGCTGAGCACCGCGTCGAACCGTTCCAGGTGGCGCAGCGGCTCGCCCCACGACCCGTGCACCGTCTGCACCCGATCGCCGACGCCGAGGCGCTGCGCGTTGGCCGCCGCGACCTCCAGGGCGCCGGTCGAGAGATCCACGGCGACAACCGCGGCGCGGGGAAGCTCGGCGGCGACGGTGCAGGCGATGCAGCCGCTGCCGGTGCCGAGGTCGGCGATGCGCAGACCCTCCCCCGCCCCGCCGGCACTCTGTCGCGCCCACTCCAGCGCTCGCTCGACCAGGGTCTCGGTCTCGGGCCGGGGGATGAGCACCGCGGGGGTGACCGAGAAAGGGCGTCCGAAGAACTCACGTTCCCCGAGCAGGTAGGCGACCGGCTCGCCGGCGGCGCGGCGCCGCAGCAGCGCCCGCACGGGAGCGAGCTCGCCGTCCGCGAGGGGACGGTCGTGCTGCAGGTAGAGGTCGAGGCGGCGCAGGCCCAGCGAATGGGCCGCGAGCAGCTCGGCGTCGAGCCGCGCCGAGGTGCTGCCGTGCTCGGCAAGATAGGTGGTGCTGAGCCGGACGACGTCGATGACGGTGGTGGCGGCTACGCAGTCTCCTCCAGCAGCCGCTTGGCCTGCTCGACCTGGAGCAGCGGCTCGATGATCAGGTCGAGGTCGCCTTCCATCACTCTCGGCAGCTGGTACAGCTTGAGACCTTCGACCCGGTGGTCGGTCACCCGTGACTCGGGGAAGTTGTAGGTGCGGATCTTCTCGCTGCGGTCGCCGCTTCCCACCATGGAACGGCGGGTCGCCGACACCTCGGCCTGCCGCTCCGCCTGCGCGAGGTCATAGAGCCGCGCCTTCAGCACCCGCAACGCCTTGGCCTTGTTCTTGTGCTGCGACTTCTCGTCCTGGCAGGTGACCACCAGCCCGGTCGGCAGGTGGGTGATCCGCACCGCGGAGTCGGTGGTGTTGACGCTCTGGCCGCCGGGGCCGGTGCTGCGGAAGACGTCGACCTTGAGGTCCTTCTCGTCCACGTCGACCTCGAGGTCGTCGGCCTCGGGCAGCACCACCACGCTGGCGGCCGAGGTGTGGATCCGGCCCTGCGACTCCGTCTCCGGGACGCGCTGCACCCGGTGCACTCCGGATTCGAACTTCAGCCGCGAGTAGGCGCCGTGCCCGTGCACCTCGAAGACGATCTCCTTGAAGCCGTGGGCGCCCGACTCGCTGCTGTCCAGCACCTCCACCCGCCACCGGCGCCTCTCGGCGTAGCGGGTGTACATGCGAAACAGGTCGCCGGCGAAGATGGCCGCCTCGTCGCCGCCGGTGCCGGCGCGGATCTCGACCACCACGTCGCGATCATCGTTGGGATCGGTGGGCAGCAGCAGCCGCCGCAAGCGCTCGTGGGCCTGGTGCTCGAGCTCGCGCTGGGCGGTCACCTCGGCCTCGGCGAGCGTCACCATCTCCGGATCGCGCTCGTTGCGGGTCAGCGCGTGGGCCTCCTCGACGGCACGCTGCGCCGAACGCCAGGCGCGGCCGGTCTCCACCACCTCGCGCAGCCGCGCCTGCTCCTGGGAGAGCCGCTGCAACCGCTCGCGGTCGGCGTAGGCGTCGGGCGCGGACAGCTCGCGCTCCAGCTCCTCGTAGCGCTCCTCGAGCGCGTGCAGGCGCGTCTCCAGTCCGGTGGTGCTCATCAGGATGCCTTAAGACGCGAGGGGGAGCGGCGAGAAGGGCTCGCCCGTCTCCTCGGAACGGGCCGCGGTGAACGCCGCGATGGCGACCTCGATCTGCGAATCGTCCGGCTCACGCGTGGTCAACCGCTGGGTGGCCAGCACCGGCACCAGGGCGATGCGGCCGGGGGCGGTGTCGCGGATCCGCGCCAGCAGGCGGATGCCCTCGTACGCGATCGCCGCCACCACCGGGATCAGCAGCACCCGCGACGCCACCAGCACCACCCAGGGCAGGTTTCCCAGGGGCGCGAAGACGATGATGCTGACCAGGGCCACGACCACCAGGAAGCCCGTGCCGCAGCGCGGGTGCAGCCGGCTGGCGGCGCGGATGTGCTCGACATCGACGGGGTCACCGGACTCGAAGCAGTTGATGGTCTTGTGCTCGGCGCCGTGATACTGGAAGAGGCGGCGGACACTGGGCACCATCCCGATCAGGAACAGGTAGCCGATCAGCACCACCGCGCGAGCCGCGCCCTCGATGGCGGTGAAGGCGCCGGACTGGCTGCCGCGATGGAGTGCGCTGGCGGCGAGCAGGGGCAGGCCGACGAAGAGGAAGAGCCCCAGCACCGCGGAGATCGCCATGGTGGTGCGCATCGCCGCCGGCGACAGCTGCACCTCGGCCTCCTCCATCTGGATGTTCGCCGACCAGGTGAGCGCCCGCATGCCGAGGTGGATCATCTCCACCAGGCCGGCGATCCCGCGTAGGAAGGGCTGCGCCCAGACGCGGCTGGTGTACACCCGCGAGCGCAGCGGCTCGTGGATGACCACGATGCGCCCGTCACGCTTGCGCGCTGCGACGGCGTAGTGGCGCTTGCCCCGCATCAGCACGCCTTCGACGACCGCCTGGCCTCCGTAGAAGAAGGCCGGCCTCTTGGCGCGCGCGACCGCCATGGCGGACGCTCTCAGCTCTTGCCGGACGCCTTCTTCTGAGCGCGGCGACGGAAGCGCTCGACCTGCCCGCCGGTGTCGACGATGCGCTGTGTCCCGGTGAAGAAGGGATGGCAGACGGAGCACACCTCGGTCTTGAGCTCGGTCAGGGTCGAGCCTGTGGTGAAGGTGTTGCCGCAGAGGCAACGCACCACCGCGTCGGTGTGGTACTCGGGATGGATTGCGGTCTTCATGGTGTCCTTGGAACGAATTCGCCCGGCCGGGCGAGGATAACACGGGTCATCGCGCCAGCCCGGATCACTGCAGAGTGGTGACATGCACCGCCAGCTGGCTGTGGGCGATGCTCATTCCCAGCGCGGTGATCCCCAGCATGGCGACGTAGGCGGCGCCGATCCAGAGCCTGGTGGCGGCGGGCACCTGGAGGTACTCGGGGTTGCGACGGGCCTGGCGGAACCGCTGCACGGTGCCGAGCACGCCGAGGGCGAAGATCAGCACCAGGAAGGGGTTGGACAGCCCGGCGGCGAAGGAGGCGACCAGCAGCCCGGCGACGATCACCAGGCCGGCGACGTTGGCCCAGCGGCTGAGCGCGCTGGCCACCCGCCCCCCGTCCAGCGGGCTGAGGGGGATCAGGTTGAAGAGATTGATGAGAAAGCCGACGTAGGCCAGCCCGACGAGCAAGCCGTGGACGTAGCTCCCCGCCGGCGCCGCTTGGGCGAGCAGGTAGGCGACCAGGGCGCCCATGGTTCCCACCACCGGTCCGCCGATGGCGATGACCGCCTCCTGGCGGGCGTCCTTGGGCGGTTGGCGGAGGCCGATCACCGCCCCGAGCGGTCCCAGGAAGATCGGCGCGCTGACCCTGATCCCCTCGCGCCGGGCGAAGAGGAGGTGCCCGGACTCGTGGACCGCGATCAGCGCCAGCAGACCCGCCCCAAAGGCGGGCCCGTAGAAGAGGGTCAGGGCTCCCAGGCTGAGAACCATGGAGATCAGCGTGGGACCGAACTTGCCGACCTTGAGCACCACCACGCCGTACTTGCCGAAAGCAGCGACCAGTGTCAGCAGGCTTCCTGCCACCCCGCGACCGCCGCGCCGCCGCGCTTGCGGGGCGGACGCGGGCTGCCAGCCGCCAGGATCGCTCTGGGGCACCGGCAGGCGCGCCTGGTACTCCGGGCGATAGGCAGGCTGGTAGACGGGCTGGAAAGGCTGCTCAGGCATCGGCACCCATGGTGATACCCGCGGCGGCATCGCCGGCAAACTGAATTGGGCTTGCCGGCGGCCAGGGCCGGGTGAAGTTGCCATGCTCCACCCCGGGAAGCTCCCTCCGCATCCAGTGGAGCGCCCGGGTCATCCCGATCGCGGGCGGCTGCTCCGGCATCACCCGGACCAGCCAGTCGTGGTCGACGTTGAGCGAGCGCCACTGCACCTGGCGCACCCCCATGGCCCGGCCGGCGGCGGCGGTCCGCTCGAGCTCCTCGGGGACGTCGGTGAGGCCGGGGAAGGTCAAGAGATTCAGGCAGACCTGGCCCCCGGCCTCGGCCATCACCTCGCCGCAGGCGATCACCTCCTCCAGCCCGTAGTCGACCGGGCGGTAATAGGCGCGGAAGACCGGGTCGGTGAAGGAGATGGCGCTGACGCGGACGGAGTTGCAGCCCGCGTCAATGAGCCGCCGCAGCGCCTCGGGCCGGCTGCCGTTGGTGTTGACGTGGATGGTGGCGTCGGGATGGCGGGCACGAATGCGGGCGACCGCCTCGGCAAGGGTGGCGTCACGGGTGAGCGGCTCGCCCTCGCAGCCCTGCCCGAAGGACACGATGCGGGCGTCACCGCCGGCGAGGTGGTAGCCGGCGAGCTCGGCCAGCTCCTCCGCGGTCGGCGCGTATTTCATTCGCGGCTGCGGCGTGGGCACCGGGTCGGGTTGCATCGAGATGCACCCCAGGCAGTCGGCGTTGCAGGCGGGGGAAGCGGGCAGCGCCCCCTCGTAGCGGCGGTGGAAGGTGTTCTGAGCGGTGTAGCAGTTGTGCTCGAGGGCGCACGCCGCGAGCTGTTCGACGACGCGGTTGCCGGGCAGGGCGGCGCGCGTGGCGGCCACCGCCGCCGGCAGGTCGGCGCGGCGGTACTCCGCGGGACGCCACCAGGCGAAGGCATCGGTGGCCACCGCGGCCGCCATCAGCCGGCCGCGATGCTCGGCGACGGCGGTGTAGCCGTAGAGTGGCAGCCGGGGTGCGCCGGGCTCCGGCTCCGACGCCGGCAGAAGGCAGCGCAGGTGGCCGACGGGCAGGATCGCGGCCACCGCCATGGCGCCACCGTCGATGTTCACCGGCTGGCCCTCGGCATCGGCGGCAAACGCTCGCCGGCCGGGAAGGTGGGCGACCGAGGCCTCGTCAGGCAGCGGGATCAGATCTCCCTCGCCGAGCGGGACGAGGTGGGCCCCGGAACGCGCCAGGGGCCGCAGAGCGCTCGGGGCGAGCTCGAGAATGCCCCCCGAGCGGGCGATGACGGCGCGCATTCGGCGAGGATAGCGGGCCCGCTGATCGCCGCCCGGCCATGCCAGACTTGCCGCTCGGCATGAGCACGGCAGCCCGCGTCACGCCAGCCCGCACGCGTGGCGGCCATCAGCCGAACCGGGGGCTCGAGCTGCTGCGCGCCACCGAGGCAGCCGCCCTCTCGGTCGGCCGGTGGCTCGGCCGCGGCGACAAGTCGGGGACTCGCGACGCGGCGCAGCTGGCGATGGAGCGGGCGCTGGCCGACATGCCGTTCGACGGTCACATCGTGATCGGCTCCGACAGCACCGGAAGCCTCGTCTCACCGGGACGGCGCATCGGCGCCGGACGCGAGCGGGTCGACCTCGCCGTCACCCCGGTGGACGGCATCAGCCTGGTGGCGCGCGGACTGACGCAGGCGCTGAGCATCGCCGCCGCCGCCGAGCCGGGCGGGATCCTGGCGCCGCCGCCGGTCGCCTACATGCACAAGATCGCCGTCGGCCCCGCCGCCCGCGGTTCGATCGACATCACCGACAGTCCCGAGAACAACCTGCGGCGCGTCGCCTTCGCCATGGACGTCCACGTTCCCGACCTCACCGTGGTGATGCTCGACCGCCCCCGGCACCAGGCTCTGCTGGAGAGGGTGCGAGAGATGGGAGCGCGAGTCGCTCTGATCAGCGACGGTGACGTCGGCGCAGCGATGATGGCCGCGGTCACCGGCAGCGGCATCGACGTGATGCTCGGTGCCGGCGGCACCGCCGAAGCGATCCTCGCCACCTGCGCGCTGCGCTGTCTCGGCGGTGAGTTGCAGTGCCGGCCCTGGGTACGCCACGAGGAGGAGGCGGCGGCCATCCGCGCCGCGGGATTCGACCCCGAGGCGGCGGTGAGCATGGAGCAGCTGGTCCCGGGCGAGGACGTCAGCATGGCGGTGACCGGGATCACCGGCGGTGGTCTGCTGCGCGGCGTGCTCTACCACTCCTGGTGGGCGGAGACGCACAGCATGGTGATGCGGGCGCGCAGCGGGACCATCCGCGAGATCAGCACCAAGCACCATGTCGCGCTGCCGCGCGAGGAGGCGCGGCGGGTCCGCTAAGGCTGGCTCGCCGTCATCGTTGGGCGCGGCCGGGGAGGGGACATCGCTGCGCTCACCCGCGAGGCGGGTCCGCTAAGAGCGACTCGCCTGCGCATGGACGCGAGCGGCCACGGGACGTTCGCTGTGCTCACCCGCGGTTCTGACGCCTTTGGCGTCAGCCCGCTGCGCTCGGCTCGCCCGCTCGCCTGCGCGACGGTTCGCTCCGCAAACATCCCGCGTCCGCCCGCTTCCGTCAGGCGGAACTCGCTTGCGACGGATCGCTCAGACCACCGGTTGTCGCGTCAGGGGCGGGCCATGAAGTTCCAGCGTGTCCGGGTGGCGAGGGTGAACTCCTCCGCGTCGAACGGTCCCTGACCCTGCAGGTCGAAGATGCGCAGGCCACACCGGCGTGACAGCAGGTCGAACATGGCGTTGGGCGTGGTTCCGTAGGCGGCGGCGGCCTGGCCGTGCTCGAACAACACCACCGGGCGGTGCGTTGCGATGGTTCGCTCGGCGCCGCGCACGGTCAGGGCCTCAGCGCCGTTGACGTCGATCTTGATCAGTGTCGGAACGTAGCCCGCGGGGAGGTCGTCGTCGAGCCGGACGCTGGGCACGGTGATCGTCTCGAGCCTCGCCTCGACCTGGATGTCATAGGCTCTCAACCCGCTCCAGCCGGGGGCGTTGCTGACGTGCATGAAGTCGGCTTCGCCAGCCGTATCGGAGACCGCGGCGTTGCGCGCGTCCACCTGCGGGAACCGCTCGCCCAGCGCCGCGAAGAACCCGGGGAGCGGCTCGTAGGCGATGTGATGCCCGCGGGGAGCGAGTCGCACGATATCCGCCAGCAGGTCGCCGGTCGCGGCACCGATATCGACGCAGTTGGAGGATTCATTCACAGTCGCCGCGATCACCAGCCGCATGCGCTCGTTGTCGCGGCGGTCGGCCTCTTCCAGCCAGGCCGCGAAGCGCCGACGGGCTGCCGCCGCCGGCCGTCTCCCCCACACCCACCGCGCCGGTCGCCCCAGGCCCACTCCATCGAGCGCTCGTCTGGCCTCGTCTCGCATGCGCAGCACGATGCTATCCCACCCACGTCGACGTCCTGGGTCGCCTCAACGACGGGCGGACCGGCGCATCCGCGGCGCGATCGTCGCGCAGCCGACCCGCACCTCACGAGAGCGGTCGGGCGCGGGACGTTCGCGGAGCGAACCGTCGCGCAGGCGAGCCGAGCGAGCCGAGCGCAGCCGGCTGACGCCAAAGGCGTCAGAACGGCGGGTGAGCGCAGCGAATGTCCCGCGACCGCCCGCGCCGATACGTGAGAGCGCCTGCTCCGGGAACCGCGGACGCCCGGTGGCCGCCCCCGCCTACTCGTTGAAGGCCGCTTGCGTCTCGGCGGCGATGGTCTCGGTCGCCACGTCGTCGCGTTCGAGCACGACCGCGCCGTCGCCCACCGCCACCCCCCGCAGCGCCTCTCCCGCGGCCGCCGGGACGCCCGCCTCGCGAGCCGCCGCGGCCATGAACTCGCGGAAGAACGGATGGGGCACGCTGGGGCGGCTGCGGAACTCGGGATGGAACTGCGAGGCGACGAAGAAGGGATGGTCGCGGAGCTCGATGATCTCCACCAGGCGTCCGTTGGGAGAGGTGCCGCTGAAGACCATGCCGTGGTCGGCGAGCGGCTGGCGGTAGCGGTTGTTGAACTCGAACCGGTGACGATGACGCTCGTAGACCACCGCCTCACCGTAGGCCTCGGCGGCACGGCTTCCGGGCAGCAGCTTGCAGGGATAGACGCCGAGGCGCATGGTCCCGCCCTTCTCCGCAATGTCGCGCTGCTCGGGCAGCAGGTCGATCACGGGATGAGGGGTGAAGGCGTTGAACTCCGTCGAGTTCGCGTCGGGACTGTCAAGAACCTCGCGGGCGAAATCGATGACCGCGCACTGCATGCCGAGGCACAGCCCCAGGTAGGGGGTGCGGCGGTGGCGGGCGTGGCGTGAGGCCACCACCTTTCCCTCGATGCCGCGGTGGCCGAAACCGCCGGGGACCACCACACCGTGGACGCCCTCAAGCGCGCCCGGGCCATGCTGCTCGAGCTCTTCGGAATTGACCCATTCGAGGCGGAGGTCGACGCCCTGGTGGACGGCGGCGTGACGGAGCGCCTCGGTGACGCTGATGTAGGCGTCGGGCATCTCGACGTACTTGCCCACCACCGCGACTCGGGCCGGCGGCTTGGGGGTGTAGATCCGCGCCACCAACTCGGTCCAGGAGCCGAGCTCGGGCTCGGCGGCCTCGATGTCGAGCTGCTCGCAGATGAATCCGCCCAGGCCGGCATCCTCGAGCATCAGGGGGACCTGGTAGATGGAGCGGGCGTCGGGCACGCTGATCACCGCCCGCCGCTCGACGTCGCCGAAGAGGGCGATCTTCTCCTTGAGCGCATCGGAGATCGGCTTCTCGCTGCGGGCCACGATGACGTCGGGCTGGATGCCGATGCTGCGGAGGGTGTTGACGCTGTGCTGGGTCGGCTTGCTCTTGAACTCCTCGCTCGCCGCAACGAACGGCACCAGCGTCAGGTGCACGTAGCAGACGTTGCGCCGCCCCACATCGTTCTTCATCTGCCTGATGGCCTCGAGGAAGGGCAGCGACTCGATGTCGCCGACGGTTCCGCCCACCTCGACGATCACCACCTCGGGGCGCGGTTCCTCCTCCTCGGCAACCCGCGCGATCCGCTCCTTGATCTCGTTGGTGATGTGAGGAATCACCTGGATGGTTCCACCGAGGTAGTCGCCGCGCCGCTCCTTGGCGATGACGCTGGCGTAGATCTTGCCGGTGGTGACGTTGCTCGCCTTGCTGCAGGAGATGTCGACGAAGCGCTCGTAGTGGCCCAGGTCAAGGTCGGTCTCGGCGCCGTCGTCGGTGACGTAGACCTCGCCGTGCTGATACGGCGACATCGTCCCCGGATCGACGTTGAGGTAGGGATCGAGCTTCTGCATCCCGATCCGCAGACCGCGCGCCTTGAGGATGGTGCCGATCGATGCGGCGGTGATTCCCTTCCCGAGCGACGAGACCACCCCACCGGTGACGAACAGGTACTTGGCCACGTCGAACTCTCCTGAAAGCCCCGGGGTTTTGCAAATGCTACCACCGCACCGGCGCTGCGGCGGTCATCTGTTCGCCTCTTCGGTCGCTCGCTACGTGCCCGCCGCTGCCGCCGCGCGTGCCTCGAGGATCACCACCCGGGGCTCGTCGGAGGCGCCGGCGCCGCCGGTGAGGTTGAGCTTGGCCTGAGGCGCCCAGCCCTCGGACAGGCCCATCTCCTTGGCGAACTTCTCGACGCCGTCGTACTCGCCGGGCAGGCCGGCGACGTGGTAGCGGACCGGAACGACGATGGCCGGCTCGACGGCATTCACCAAGCGCGTCGCGTCGCTTGCGCCCAGGGCGTCGCCGCCTCCGACCGGGACGGCGAGGACGTCGACGTGTCCGAGAGCGTCGATCTCGTCCTCGCTCAGCTGGCGGCGCAGGCGCCCCAGCGAGGCGACCCGAACGTCGTCCACCTCAACACGCATCACCGTCGTCCCGTCCACCGCCATCCCGAAGACGCTGACTCCGCGGAGCTCGTACTCACCCGGACCGCCCACCTCCTGGGGCTGGCCCTGGCGGTGGCGGAGCAGGGCCGGATCGATGCTGCCCTCGGTGCGCACGATGACGTCGGGGGTCAGGCGGGGAAGCCCGCTGACCGAGCCCTGGGGGATGGGATCGATGACCACCTGGACGTCGCGGCCCCGCAGGCGCAGGCAGGAGAGCCCGATGTAGGTGAGCTCCATGGGATCGGATGCTATCCCGCCGCCACCGCGGTGAGGGTGACCGTCACGCTCTTGCCGGCATGGAACACGGTGAGCGACACCGTCTGCCCCACGGTGGTGCCGGCGAGGGCGGGGTCGAGGTGGTGGGTGGCGTCGATCGGCGTCCCGTCCACCGCGGTCACCACGTCACCGGTGACCACCCCTGCCGCCGCCGCCGGGCCCCCGGGGGTGACCGCCTCGACCACGTCCCCGGCGGGCAGGCCGGCGACGGCGGCGGTGGCAGGGTCGAGATAGGCGGTCTCCAGGCCGAGGAGGCCCTCGGAGCTGCTGCCGCGGGTGATGTCGTCCACCAGCGCGCTCGCCGCCCGCCCGCTGAGTGCCTGGAGGCCGGCCGCGGGGTTGGTCGGGTCGACGACCACCACCCCGATGACGTGCCCCACCCCGTCGAGGAGCGGGGCGCCGTCGTCGGCGGGATCGGCGACCGCATCGGTGGAGAGCGTGTCGAGGACCGGCACGGCGGTACCGGCCAGGGTCAGCGAGAGGGTGCGACTGGTGGCGCTGACGATCCCGGCGCTGACGCTGGGCGCGCCGAACGGCGGCGCCCCCACCGCGATGGCGGTGTCGCCCGGGCGCGGCGGGCTCGACCCGAAGGACAGGGTGGGGAGGCCGCTGACGCCCACGGCGCGGAGCACCGCGATGCCGTGGACCACGTCCCTGCCGGCGATCACGGCGTTGGCCACCCGGCCGTCGTTGAGGGCGATGCGAAGCCGGGTGGCCCCCTGCACCGCGTGGGCGCTGGTCACCACCAGCCCGTCGCCGCTGACCACGAAGCCGCTGGCGAACCCCTGGGCCGGTGCCAGCAGGTCGCTGGCAGAGACCGGGCGGGTCACCACCTCGACAACCGCGGGAGCGACGTCGGCGACCAGGGAGCCGACCGCGGGAGCCGTTCCCGAACCCCCGCCGGGGCCGCCGACCTGGACCACCCGCTGCGCCGGGCCGAGGCGCTGGTAGATCCCCCAGGCAGCGGCCGCCCCTCCGATCAGGCCCAGACAGGCGCTCAGCACCACGGCGGCGAGGAGCTGGGGGCGGCTCCGCCCGGCGGCGACCGGCGCCGGCGGCGCCTCCGCGAGCGGCGGCGGCGCCTGCTCGACCCGGGACGGCGCCACCTCGACGCGTGGCTCGGCCTCGTCGACCTCGGCCATCAGGACGCCTGGGGGCGGGCGCGCCGCTGCAGGTACCGGGCGATGCCGGCGGCGTTGCTGTGCACCCCGTTGAGGGTCTCCACCTTCTCGCGCACCGCGTCCGGCAGGTCCTCGTCGGGATCGAGGAAGGCGTCGGCGAGGGCGGCGGCGATCTCCTCGACGCCGGCGGCGGCGTGCCGGGCGGTCACCGCCTCCGCCACCGCCACCCATTGGTGGAGGATGGCCTCGGCCTCGCGCAGCACCGCCTCGGGTTCGCCGACCTCGCCGTAGTGGGTCAGCACCACCCGTTCCGGCCGCAGCTCGACGAAGCGGTGCAGGCTCGCGGTGGCCTGCTCGAGGTCGAAATCCGGAGGCGGCGCCGCCGGCCGCAGGTGGCGCATCTCGGGGAGCCGAACGCCGGCCGCATCGCCGACCAGCAGGGTGCCGGTGTGCTCGTCGAGCACCGCGTGATGGTGCTTGGCGTGTCCCGGCGAATCGACCAGACGGAGATGGCGTCCCCCGCCGAGGTCGATGCGGTGGCCGTCGGCGGCGGCCACCAGCCGGTCCTCGGCCACCGGGAGCATGCGACCGTAGAGTCCGTCGAGAAGCGGCCCGTAGACCAGCGCGGCGCTGTCGATCAGCCGGGTCGGGTCGGCGAGATGGCGGGCGCCGCGCTCGTGCACCACCACGGTGGCCTCGGGGAAGGCACGGGCGAGGTCACCGACCGCGCCGGCGTGATCGAGGTGGATGTGGGTGAGCACCAGCCAGCGCAGGTCGGCGCGGCCGACGCCGGCGGCTTCGAGAGCGGCGACAACCGTGTCGGCGCTGCTCCGCGCGCCGGTCTCGACCAGCGCGGGCTGCGGTCCGTCGATCAGGAATCCCGCGGTGACACCGCTCCATCCCCCGATCAGGGTGTCGAGCTGCCGGATGCCCGGCGCGATGGTCTGCATCGCGGCAAGCCTAGTCGCCGCGCGCCGCACGTCGCCGCGACGAATGGATCGCGCCCGCTGCACCCTAGTGGGTCGGCGAGGGCGAGGGCGATGCCGATGGAGCCGGTGACGGCGACACCGAGACGCCGGGTCCCAGCAGTGTGCGCAGCTGGTCGGCGTCACGCTGCACCGCCGCCTCGTCCTGGCCGTAGCGCGCGAAGTCGGGTGGGTTCTGGCGCAGTGCCTGGGCGGCGTCCGCCTGGTGGTTGAGCAGGTCCTGCACCAGGCTGAGCACCTGCGGACTCAGCCCGCCGGGGGTCGGCGTCGCCCCCGGCGAGGGCGACGCTCCCGGTGAGGGCGCCGGCGTCGCCACCCCGGGAATCTGCTGGCCGCTGAAGAGGTTCTGCAGGGCGGCCGCGAAGGTCGGTCCTTCCGCCACCTGCTGCTGGGTGCCCACCACCACCGCGTGCAGCTGGGGGAAGGTGCCGGCACCGGCCTGTCCCGCCGCCAGCACGTAGAACGGCCGCACATAGATGAAGGAACGGTTGTTGAAGGGCAGCACGATCACGTTGCCGAATACCACCGTGGAGCCACCCTGCCCGAGCAGGGTCCGCTCCTTGCTGATGTCCTGGTTGGTGTTGATGTTGTTGTCGAACTGCAGCGGACCGAGCACGTTGGCGGCGTTGTTGAAGGGGACCGCGACCAGCTTGGGATGGCTGGTGGTGGTGTAGTCGGCCTGCGCCGCCAGCAGCGCCCGCATCACGTTGCTGGCGCCACCGCCACCGGGGCTCGCCGCCGGCGAGAACGTCTGCAACAGGATGAAGCTTGGCCTGCTGTCGCCCGGGAGGGTCAGTTCCACGTATCGCGGTTGCGTCGAGGTGACCGACTGGTCGGAGGCAAGCTCGTCGGCGATGCGGTAGAGCTCGGTGCGGTTGAAGAGCTGGTCGGGGTCGGTGATGTGGGCGGCGGCATACACCCGGGCCTGCGAGGTGAAGAGATCCTCCGGATAGCGAAGGTGAGCCCGCAGCGCGCTCGGCATCTGCGAGATCGGAGTCAGCAGCCCCGGGTAGATGTCGTTGTAGGCGGAGATGAGCGGCTCCTTGAGGTCGAGCGCGTAGAGCGTCGTCTTGCAGCTCCGCGCGTCGATCACCGCCTTGACCGCGTTGCTCATGTAGGAGGTCCCGTCGCCCTGACGGAAGGAGTCGGGCACGCGGTCGCTGTCGACGTAGGCATCGACGACGAAGACGAGGTGACCGCTGCTCTGGTCGGCGACGACGTAGGGATCGCCGTCGAGGCGCAGGAAGGGCGCCAGGGTCGACACCCGATCGCTGACCTGCCGGTGCAGCAGCACCTGGCTGTTGGAGGTCAGCTGGCCGGTCAGCAGATAGTCGAGCGACCCGAAGGCGCTGATGGAGATGGCCAGCCGATCGATGGCGCTCGGTGTCCGGATCCCGCCAGGCACATTGCCGAAGCTGCTGTTGTGATTACCGGAGCTGGACGGATAGTCGAACTCCGAGGTCTTGGTGGCGACCACCACGGGTTGCGTTGTCGCCAGCCCGCAGTAGATGCGGGGGTCGGCGACATTGAGCGCGGGCACGGCGTTGGGATCATCGGCACCGGTGGTCAGCTGCAGCGGCTGCCGGCCTGCCAACAGCACCGGATTGCCGTCGGAGGTGAACCGGTTGACCGACGCGGCGGTGATGCCGTATCCGTGGGTGTACTGCAGCGCCCGGGTCTGAAAGGAAGCGTTGGGCACGTCGTTCTCGGCGATCTCGCGCGGGGCCAGCATCACCTGAACCTCGCGTCCATCGGCGGTGTGATAGCGGTCGACGGCGACTCTGGGAAACGTCTGATAGCTGAGGCTGCGGTCGATCTGGGCGAAGACCTCGGGCAGCAGCGACGGGTCCTGGATGCGGACGTTCTCGAGGGTGCCGGGGTCGGCGGCGAGGTCGGCCGGCGTCGCCGCCTGCGGCGGGCTCCCCTGGGGATTGCCGAACGACCGAGCCTCGACATCTCTGCCCGTCTGCAGGCTCCAGGCGCCGCGGCTGACCTGGAGGAAGTCGGCGATGGTCTGGCGCTGCGCCGACTGGGCGTTCGGGTTGACGCTGGCCGCCTGGTAGATCGCCGCCGGAACGCCCTGGGCGAGCCCGGCGCCGATCAGCCAGCCGAAGAGCAGCGAGCCCAGGGTGATGCCGGTGGGGATGACCGAGGCGTGCCGCCGCCAGACCAGCAGCGCCACGGTGGCGAGGGCGAGGAGCGCCGCGACCACCTGCAGGGCTCCGAGGACCGGACGGGTCACGTTGCGCTGGGTGGCATCGAGTCCGACGAAGTTGTCGTGCTGCGAGGTCGCCAGGTGAAAGACGCCGAAGTGCGCCCCGAGGGCAGCGAGCACGAAGATCGCCGCCAGCGCGGCGCCGGCGTGCAGCGTCGCGATCCGCATCCCATCGGTCGGGCTGCGACCGGGAGGCGGGCGCAGCGGCAGCGGCACCTCGGCGGGAGCGGTCTCGACGAAGACGCAGACGCCGGCAACCGCAACCGCACCCAGCAGGCTGATCACCGCCGCCGTCCAGCCGAGCGCGTTGAGGTCGTCGATCACCGGCAGGCTGAAGACCCAGAAGGACACGTCGCGGTCGAAGACCGGTTCGGTGATGCCGAAGTTGTGGCCGTGCATCCAGAGAAGGACGTCCTGCCACTGCCCCGCCAGGAAGATGCCGCCGCCGATTCCCGCGATCACCGCGATGGCGATGCCGGCGACCAGGGCGACGGTCCCGCCGCGTCGATCGACGGTGCTCGCCGCCGCCATCCAGAAGGGGATGTTCACCGCCACCAGACCGCCGGTGATGAGCAGCCCGATCAGGAAGAGGAGCACCCGCGCCGCCAGCGGCGTCCAGAAGACGTTGGAGTGCCCCAGGTTGTCGAGAAAGAGGAGTTGCACCCGCAGGTTGACGAGCGAGGCGGCGATGATCGCGAGGACGACGATCACCGCGACCACGATCACCAGCAGCCGCCGCCGGCCCGACCAGCCCCCAGGCGAACGGATCACCCGCGGCCGCGGCCGGAACGGCGGCCAGCCGGGCGGGCGGTCGCGCGGGTCGAAGCCGAAAGCGCTCATCGCGGGGCCGCAGTGTACGCGCCGTCTACCGGTCCGTCCGCACCGGCTGCCGGCGCGATCGCGATCAGCGGCGGCTCAGAAGGAGGCGGACGTCGAAGGGATCGCGCCGGCGCCGCACCCGACGTCCGGCGATCTCGGGCCGGATCTGCACCATGAAGGGCTCCTGGTGGCGCAGCACCTCCTCGATCGCGTCGGCGATCAGCATCCCCTGCTGGATGGTGGGCACGCGGTCGCTGATCATCTCGGCGATCTGGGGCGTCACCTCGGTCATGTCCAGCTCGTGCGCCTGCTCGAGCACGCTGAGGCAGTCATCGAGGCGCCGCAGGCGGCGACGGCGCTCCTCTCCGTCCGGCGACATCATGGCCACTCTTCCCTTGCCTCTGACCGGCCGCCCCGCCGACGGCCTCGGATCCGGCCCGCACCGGGCCGCAGCCGCGTAACGGTAACCCAGCTCGCGCGATTGCGGGTGTCCACGCGGCGCGCACCCGAGGCGGGCTCAAAAGCCGCGCAGAGGCTCCGGCGCGGGTGAGATCGGGATCAGACGGCAGCCGCGGTGGGCCGGCGCGGCGTCACCGGACGCCGGGGGGCGGAGCGCACCGGCGCCTGACGCACCGGCAGCTCGAGAACCTTCTTGAGGAACTCTCCGGTCACGCTGCCGGGGTCCCCGGCCACCTCATCAGGGGTCCCGATGGCGACCACCCGGCCGCCGTTGTCACCTCCCTCCGGTCCCAGGTCGAGCAGATGGTCGGCGGTCTTCAGCACGTCGAGGTTGTGCTCGATGACGATGACCGTGTTGCCCGCATCGACCAGCCGGTGGAGCACTCCCAGGAGCTTCTCGATGTCGGCGAAGTGGAGACCGGTGGTGGGCTCGTCGAGGATGTAGACGGTGCTCCCGGTGTCGCGGCGGCTGAGCTCGAGGCTGAGCTTGACCCGTTGAGCCTCCCCTCCGGAGAGCTGCGTCGCCGGCTGCCCCAGCCGGATGTATCCCAGCCCCACGTCCTGCAGGGTGCGCATCTTGCGGGCGATGCGCGGCTGGTACTCGAACAGCTTGCACGCCTCGTCGACGGTCATGTCGAGCACGTCGGCGATGCTCATCCCCCGGAACTTCACCTCCAGCGCCTCACGGTTGTAGCGGCGGCCCTTGCACACCTCGCAGGTGACATAGATGTCGGGGAGGAAGTGCATCTCGATCTTGATCATGCCGTCACCCTCGCAGGCTTCGCACCGCCCGCCGGGGACGTTGAAGGAGAACCGCCCCGGCTTGTAGCCGCGCACCCTGGCCTCGGGCAGCTGGGCGAAGAGCTCGCGGATGTAGGTGAAGACGCCGACATAGGTCGCGGGATTGCTGCGGGGAGTGCGGCCGATCGGTGATTGGTCGACGTTGACCACCTTGTCGATGTGCTCCAGCCCCTCCACCCGGCGATGCTTGCCGGGTCGCTCCTTGGCGCGGTAGATCGCCTGGGCCAGGCGGCGGTAGAGGATGTCGTTGACCAGGGTGCTCTTGCCGCTGCCGGAGACCCCGGCCACGCAGGTGAAGGTGCCGAGGGGGAAGGCGGCGTCGATGTCCTTGAGGTTGTTCTCGCGAGCGCCGCGCACCACCAGGGCATGGCCGTTGCCCCGCCGGCGGCGGCGCGGCACGGGAATGGTCAGCTCGCGGTTCAGGTACTTGGCGGTCAGGCTGTCGGGGTTGGCCAGCACCTCCGCCACGGTGCCGGCGGCAACGATGCGGCCACCGCTCTCGCCTGCCCCGGGGCCGATGTCGACCACATAGTCGGCGGTGCGGATGGTGTCCTCATCGTGCTCGACCACCACCAGGGTGTTGCCGATGTCGCGCAGGGCGCGCAGGGTGGCGATCAGCTTGTGGTTGTCGCGCTGGTGGAGCCCGATGCTCGGCTCGTCGAGGATGTAGAGCACGCCCATCAGCTTGCTCCCGATCTGGGTGGCGAGCCGGATGCGCTGCGCCTCGCCGCCGGAGAGGGTGGCCGCGGCGCGGTCGAGGGTGAGGTAGTCGAGCCCGACGTCGTGGAGGAAGCTCAGCCGCTCGCGCACCTCCTTGAGCACCTGCCGGGCGATCACCCGCTCGCGTTCCGACAGCCGCAGGGTATCGACCCGCGCCAGGGCGGTGATGACGCTCTGCTCGCAGAAGTCGGCGATGCTCATGCCGTCGACGGTCACCGCCAGGTACTCGGGCCGCAGCCGCCGTCCCTTGCACGCCGGGCACGGCTTCTGCATCATCAGCCGCTCGATCTCCTGCTTGACCCAGTCGGACTCGGTCTCGCGGTAACGACGTTCGAGGTTGGGAACCACACCTTCGTAGTGCGCCTCGAAGGAGCGCACCCGACCGGAATGCGACACGTAGCGCATCCGCACCGTCTCGTCCTTCGGCAGCCCGTAGAGGATCACCCGCTGCTGTCGCTCGGTGAGGTCCTCCCAGGCGCGGTCCAGCGGGATGCGGAAACGGCGCGCCACCGCCTCGACCACGTCCATCAGCCAGCGCTGCGAGGGTCCCTTGGTCCAGCCGGAGAGGGCTCCGCCCATGATGCTCACCGACGGATCGGGGACCACCGCGTCGGCATCCACCTCCATCCGCAGTCCGAGCCCGGTACACACCGTGCAGGCGCCATGCGGGCTGTTGAAGGAGAAGTTGCGCGGCGCCGGCTCCTCCATCGAGATCCCGCAGTAGACGCAGGCGTAGTCCTGCGAGAAGAGCATCTCCCCGATGCCTTCGTTGTGATGAAGGGCCTGTTCGTGGACCCGCCGAGCCTCGTCCTCGTCGTCGGGTGGCGTCGAGCCCTCGACCGGCTGGCCGTCCATGCCGTGGGCGTGCTCGACGGCGCGCTCGCGCCGCACCGGTCGATCGGCCGGGATCAGCAGGATCACCCCGCCGCTGAGCTTGGCGGCCTGCTCGAGGGAGTCGGTGACCCGCTGGCGCAGCTCGGGGCCGATGACCACCCGGTCGACGATCACCTCGATGTCGTGCTTGTACTTCTTGTCGAGGGCGATCGGCTCGTCCAGGGCGCGGAGCTCGCCGTCGATCCGTGCGCGCACGAAACCGGCCCGCTTGGCTTCGGCAAGGACCTCGCGATGCTCTCCCTTGCGTCCCTGCACCATCGGCGCGGTGATCATCAGCCTGGTCTTCTCGGGAAGCGACAGCACCTGGTCGGCAATCTGCTCGATCGTCTGCCGGCTGACCTCGCGACCGCAGTTCGGACAGTGGGGATGACCGACGCGCGCGTACAGCAGGCGCAGGTAGTCGTAGATCTCGGTGACCGTGCCCACCGTCGACCGTGGATTGCGACTGGAGCCCTTCTGATCGATGCTGATGGCCGGGCTCAGACCCTCGATGTGGTCGACGTCCGGCTTCTCCATCAGTCCCAGGAACTGCCGCGCGTAGGCGCTCAGCGACTCGACGTAGCGACGCTGACCCTCGGCATACAGGGTGTCGAAGGCGAGCGACGACTTGCCGCTTCCCGACAGGCCGGTGAGCACGATCAGCTTGTCGCGGGGAAGGACGAGATCGAAGCCCTTGAGGTTGTGCTCGCGGGCGCCGTGGATGACGATGGAGTCGTGAGGCATGCCGGCTAAGGGTACCGACTCGATGGGAAGCTAACCGGTCCCGTCTCCCGCCCCCCGCGGCCGCCTACTCGGCGGCGGGCGGACCGGCGCTGGCAGCGGCCTCGGCCTTCTCCTTGCGCTCGCGCTTGGGCGCACGCGGCACCAGCGACATCTTGATGTCGCCCTCGCTGACGTCGACCACAACGGAGTCGCCCGGGCCGTGCTTGAGCCGCAGCAGCTCCTCGCTGAGGGGGTCCTCGATCACCCGCTGGATCACCCGCCGCAGCGGACGGGCGCCGTAGACCTTGTCGAAGCCCTCCTCCACGATCTTGTCCTTGGCGGCGTCGGTGACGGTGAAGACCAGCTCCTGGGCTGCGAGATGCTGCGCCACCTTGGCCAGCATCAGGTCGACGATCTGGCGCATCTGCGCGTGGTCGAGCCGCTCGAAGACGACCACCGCGTCGACCCGGTTGAGGAACTCGGGCCGGAACGCCTTCTTGAGCTCGTCCATGATCAGGTCGCGCATCTTGCCGTGCTCGGCGCTGGTGGTCCGCTCGTCGGGGATCGCCGGCTGGAAGCCGAGCGACATGTTCCCCTTGAGGTTGGAGATCCCCAGGTTGCTGGTCATGATCACGATGGTGTTGGCGAAGTTGACCGCCTTGCCCTTGGCGTCGGAGAGCCGCCCGTCCTCGAGGATCTGCAACAGCATGTTGAAGACCTCGGGGTGCGCCTTCTCGATCTCGTCGAAGAGCACCACGCTGTAGGGCCGCCGCCGCACCGCCTCGGTGAGCTGACCGCCCTCGTCGTAGCCGACGTAGCCGGGTGGCGAACCCACCAGGCGCGCGGTGCTGTGACGCTCCATGAACTCGCTCATGTCGAGCCGGATGATCGCGTCCTCATTGTCGAAGAGGAACGCGGCGAGCGAGCGCGCCAGCTCGGTCTTCCCCACCCCGGTGGGGCCGAGGAACATGAACGAGCCGATCGGGCGCTTGGCATCCTTGAGCCCGGCGCGGGCGCGACGCACCGCCTGGGAGACGACCTTGACCGCCTCGTGCTGGCCGATCAGCCGCTTGTGGACCTCGTCCTCCATCTTCAGCAGACGGCTGGTCTCCTCCTCCACCAGGCGGGAGACGGGCACCCCGGTCCACGACGAGATGATCTCGGCGATGTGCTCCTCGTTGACGTCGGGGACGGTCTGACCGAGCTGGTCGCGCCACACCATCTCCTCGGAGACGTACTTCTCCTTGAGCTTCTTCTCCTTGTCCCGGAAGGAGGCGGCGGTCTCGTAGTCCTGGCCGGCGATGGCCTCCTCCTTCTGGACCTGGAGGTCGCGGATCTCCTTCTGCATGGTGCGAAGGTCGTCCGGGGTGGTGGTGAGCTTCATCCGCACCCGGGCGCTCGCCTCGTCGATGAGGTCGATCGCCTTGTCCGGCAGCGAGCGGTCGCTGACGTAGCGCACGCTCAGCTCCGCCGCCGCTTGCAGCGCGTCGTCGGTGATCTTGACCCGGTGGTGCTTCTCGTAGAGGGGACGGATGCCGTGCAGGATCTCGATGGTCTCGGCCAGTGTCGGCTCGTCGACGAAGACCGGCTGGAAGCGGCGCTCGAGCGCGGCATCCTTCTCGATGTACTTGCGGTACTCGTTGAGGGTGGTGGCGCCGATGCACTGGATCTCGCCCCGGGCTAGCGCCGGCTTGAGGATGTTGGCGGCGTCGATCGCGCCCTCGGCGGCGCCGGCGCCGACCAGGGTGTGCAGCTCGTCGATGAAGAGCACCACCTCGCGCGACTGACGGATCTCGTCGAGGATCTTCTTGAGCCGCTCCTCGAACTCGCCGCGGTACTTGGTGCCGGCCACCAGGGCGCCCATGTCGAGGGTGAGCACCCGCTTGCCCATCAGCGACTCGGGGATGTTGCCGAGCACGATGTGCTGGGCCAGGCCCTCGGCGATCGCGGTCTTGCCGACGCCGGGCTCGCCGATCAGGGCGGGGTTGTTCTTGGTCCGCCGGCTGAGGATCTGGATGACCCGCTCGATCTCCATCTCCCGCCCGATCACCGGGTCGAGGTTGTTCTTCACCGCCAGCTCGGTGAGGTCGCGGCAGAACTGGTCGAGCAGCGGGGTCTTGCTCGGCTTCTTCTGCGCCTCCTTGGCCTCCTCCTCGAGGCCGGACTCGTGGAGCAGGCGCTCGATCTCACCGCGCACCTTGTCGAGGGTGGAGCCGAGATCCTCGAGCACGTGGGCGGCGATCCCCTCGCCCTCGATCAGCAGCCCGAGCAGCAGGTGCTCGGTGCCCACGTAGTTGTTGCCCATCCGCCGCGCCTCCTCGAAGGAGATCTCGATCACCTTCTTGACACGCGAGGTGGGAATGATCTGCTGGATGATGATCCGCTCATTGCGCCCCAGCACCGACTCGATGGTGCTGCGCACCTTGTTGATCTCCACCCCGAGGTTGTTGAGAACCTTGGCGGCGAGACCCTCGCCCTCGCGCAGCAGGCCGAGGAGGAGGTGCTCGGTTCCGATGTACGAGTGATGCGACCGTTCGGCCTCTTCCTGAGCCAGGGTGAGGACCTTCTTCGCTCTCTCGGTGAACCTTTCGAAGGGATACAAGTGCTTCTCCTGAGCATCGGCGCCCGCGGTGGGGATGTCCTGCCGGGCTGAGACAGCCGGGCAGGGGCCCCGGCCGGGGGGACCCGCGCCTCCCCCATTATGCCCACCCGAGATCGACACGTAACCAGTTCGGACGACCAAATCCTGTCAAGCCGGGTGAAGCCACCCCGACGGCGTGTGACGTCGGGCGGCCGCTGCCAGGGCCACGCCAGGGGTCAGGACTCGGTCTCGTCCTCGGTGGCCGCGACCGGCTCGCGCTCGCCCGGGGGCACGTCGCCGGCCTTCGACTCCTCGGCCGCCGCGTCGGCGGTCGCACCATCTTTGTCCGGTTTCCCGGCGCCCGCGACGACATCGAGGGCCTCGGTTTTGTGCGAATTGTCCGCGCCCGCGACCACGCCGGGGTCATCGGCTGCGTCCGCCACATCGGCGCTCGCGGGGACCTCCGGCGCCTCGACGGTGTCCGCTGTGTCGCTGCTCGCGACCGCGACCGGCGCCGCGGCGGCCTCGGGAGCCTCGTCTCGCACCCCCGCCGCGCCGTCACCCTCCGCGTCCGGCTCGTAGTCCGCCCCGGGGTAGAACTCCTCGCCGCCGGCGCCCGGGCCGCGGCTCTGCAGCTGGCGCAGCGACAGGCTGATGCGGCGGCGCACCTTGTCGGCGTTGAGGACCATGACCGTCACCTCGTCGCCGACCTTGAGAACGTCCTCGGTGCGCTCCACGTGGTCCCAGGACAGCTCGCTGATGTGGAGCAGCCCCTCGACGCCGTCCGCGATCTGCAGGAAGGCGCCGTACTTCTTGGTCTTGGTGACCACCCCGGTGATGGCCTGAGCCGGCGGGAAGCGGTCCTCGATGGTGTCCCAGGGATCGGCCGACATCTGCCGCAGCGACAGGCTGATCCGGCTGAGCTCGGGATCGAGCTTGATCACCTTGACCTCGACCTCGTCGCCGACGGCGAGCATGTCACTGACGTTGTTGATGCGGTCCCAGGACAGCTCGCTGATGTGGATGAGGCCGTCGGCGCCGCCGAGGTTGACGAAGGCGCCGTAGGAGGTCAGCCCGCTGACCTTGCCCTTGACCACGTCGCCGACCTCGAGCTTCTCGAAGAGTTCCTCGCGCTGGCGGGCGCGGTCCTCATCCTGGGCGGCGCGCTGGGAGACGATCAGGCGGTTGCGCTTGCGGTTGACCTCGAGGATCTTGACCGGGATCTTGGTCCCCACCAGCTCCATCAGGTTGCCGCTGAACTGTCGCGCCACCTGACTGCTGGGGAGGAAGCCGCGCAGCCCCATGATGTTGACGATCAGCCCGCCCTTGTTCTGTTCGCGGACCTCGGCGTCGATGATCTCGCCCGCCTCTTCCTTCTCGGCGGCCTTCTGCCAGATGCCCTCGGCCCGAGCCTTGCGCAGGGAGAGGACGACGTTACCGTTCTCGTTTTCGGGCTGGATGACATAAACCTTGACCTCGTCGCCCGGGTTGAGGGCGA